>ERZ772819.23-NODE-23-length-107828-cov-33.717861_pt1 | contig 107828 bp, 90 predicted proteins | sample MGYA00580860_ERZ772819 | MGnify/ENA primary metagenome ERZ772819 (study PRJEB29015, sample SAMEA2737683) | human gut metagenome | biome: human gut; feature: human-associated habitat; material: faeces | place: China | collected 2012 ...
AATGAAAAATTCGCGGCGCATCTTGGCGCATTCTTATCTGGAAATAGTATAAAAAGAACCGGACGAGGCACATGCTTCGTCCGGTTTGCTGCGTCAATCGTGCAGCATAAGTCGTTCCGCCTTACAGACAGGCGTTTTTGTCCAGCGTCACGTCTGTTTTTGCCACCAGATACGGGCGCGCATCCTTCTTATCCGGAATCACGTCGTACCCCGCCAGCGACAGGCCGTGCACATGCCGCGCCCACAAGCCGCGTGCCGGTGCGTCGCCGAGGTCGTCAATCATGTGCGCGTCGGGATATACGCCGCGCAGTTCGCTGATGGCGCCCTCGTCAAGCACCGCCTTTTCGCTTGCGTGCTGGGTGATTACCACGTCATGCAGCAGCACGTCCTCAATTGCCTTTTCAGGGATGCCGATGAAGTACGATCCGCGTGCGCCGTTGTCGCCGCCGCGAACGTGGCTGATGGCAATCCGCCGCAGCGTGCCGACGGGCGGCTTCGGGTCGCCGGGCTTGACGCGCCCGCGGTCTTCAAGCCGCAGGAAGAAGGGACTCCACGCGCGGTCAATCGTGATGTTCTCAATGAGGAAGTTTTCCAGCGTCCCGCCGTCCACCATTTCAAGCGATACGCCGGAATCGGAACAGCGGTGCTTCAGTCCGCTGGGGTCGTGTTCGACACCGCCGATTTGGCAGTTGCGTACCAGCACATCGCGGAAGTCGCCCTGCGTGTCCGTGCCGACCTTCAAGGCGTTGCAGCAGCTGTACAGGCGGCAGTTCTCGATGAGGACGCGCTCAGTGTTGCGCTCGCTTGCGCCCTTGAAGCAGCACGCGTCGTCGCCGGATTCCACGTCGCAGTTGCGGATGATGACGTCGCGGCAGCCGTCGATGTCGATGCCGTCGTTGTTGTAGTTCGTCTGATTGCGGACGGTCACGCGCTCCAAGAGCACGCGGTCGCAGTTCAGGTAGTTTTCCATCCAGCAGGCGGCGGAGCGCAGCGTGATGTCATGCACATGCACGTCGCGGCAATCGACGATGCGCATCAGGAACGGACGTCCAGGCGTGCCGTGGCAAGTCTCGTCGCCGGGGAAATTCGCGCGCGTACCCTGCCCGTCCAGCTCGCCGCCGCCGCAGATGCAGATGTTCTCGCACCCTTCGGCGAAAATCAGCGACTGGTTCATGCCCATGTTCGTGTCCTGCACGGTCAGGCGGCGGGCGATTTGCTCCGGGTAATCCGCGAGGTCGGTGGACGCGAGAAGCCGGCTGCCGCTATCGACCATCAGGCGGACATTGCTGCGCAGAATCAGCGTGCCGGAGACGTAATCGCCGCCGGACAGCCGGACGGTGCCGCCGTGTTCGCCCGCCTTGTCGATGGCGGATTGAATCGCGCGGGTCGCCTTTTCGCCGGGAACGAGCCCGAAGTCCTCCGGGCGGAACGTCGCGTCTGACCCGTGCCAGCCCGTCAGCGACGCGGTCAGTTCATCCGCCATCTTGTGCAGGCGGCTTTGAAGCGGTGCGAACCAGTCCGGCAGGGTGTATTTCGGCGTCAGGCGACCTGCAATTTCCTCCAGCGGGATGAAGCACGGATGCTCCTTCAAATGCTCGTTCGGGGAATGCAGCGTCAGGTACAGCTGCCCATCCAGTGCGCGGAACACCATGCCGTGGCCGCCGTCGCGCCGGAAAAGCGGCTCAACCTGCGTGAAATGCCCCGTAATGTCGCCGTTGTCGCTGACCGCCACGCCCTCTGTGTACCCCTCGTCGGAGAAACTCGCCCACAGGCACAGCAGCGTGCCGTCCGCCGTCCGCCACATCGACGGGCCGTCGGTCACATAGCCGTCGCGCCCGCTGGAGCGGTGATGCACCAGCCGCGCCCATTCCGCTTCGGACGCATGGAAGAGCAGTTTCGGTTCGCCGATGGCGCGGGAAAGGTCATCGGAGAGGGGCATGGCGCAGATTTCGCCGTCGCCGACCTGCACCCATTCGTGCGCAAAAACGAGATACGGTTTGTCGTCTGGGCTGACGTAAAGCGTCCCGTCAAGGCACTCCCAATTGGAGGGGGTCACGCGCCCGTCGCTGTGCGGCACGAACGGCCCCAGCGGGTTGTCAGCGGTCAAAATTGCCGTGCCGCGGCAGAGATCTTCGCGCTTGAAGCTCGCCAGCATGTACAGCTTGCCATGGTATTCGTGCACTTCGGGCGCCCAGTAGTTGCGATCCGCCCAGAATGTGCCGTCGTTGTGGAAGCACTCGAAGGGGCCGTCCCAATTCTCCAAATCGCGGCTGACGTACACATCGAAGCCGTCCGCAGGACCCCAGCAGGTTGCGCCGCGCGTGCCGTAGAGGTAATACTGCCCGTTCCGCGTCAGCACAAAGGGGTCGCGGATGTTGATTTCTTCGCGCTTCATGGGTTATTTTTCTCCTTTCAGGACTGTCAGCATGTTCTCAACGTCGGTCAGGCGAACCAGAAAGCGTCCGCCGCCGTCGGTCGTCGCCAAGGCGTAAAAAGCGTCGCAGGCTTCATAGCGGACGGTGGATGTGCTGCCGTCACGCAGGGTGAAGGTGACATCCGCCAGCAGGGAAGTGCCTGTGGCTTCTTGCGGGGCAGTTTGGTCGAACTGCAGGGCGATAATGGACAAATACGCATCGGTAAATTCGTCACGCGTGACAGCGCTTTCGTCCCAGAACCAGCGCTGACCAATGTTGTCGTCACCATTTTCGTACTCGATGCGCAGGGGCGTTTCGCCGTCAACCGTTGTCACGCGCAACTGTGACAGCGTGGCGACAACCACGGGCGATACAAAGCGGTCAAGCAGCGTGTTCAGCCCGGCGTTCTCCGCGAAAGCCAGCTGTGTGCGGCGGATGCGGTAGATGTCGCCGGTTCTGTCCATACGGGCATACACCATGCCGTCGCCCGCGTCGCTGCCTAAGTGGATGTCGCGAATTGTGCCGTCTTGGAACGCGGCAATCAGGCGGCGCGGCGCATCCAGCCCATACGCTGCCAGACCAGCGGCGTCCGCCACGGTGGTGACGTACTCGTCCGCTGAAACCGCGCACAGCCCCGTGATGAACGCCTCAATGCGCTCGGTGCTGCCCGCGTGGGCGATGGGCGAGGTCGCCGACCACGCCATCAATTTGCCGCTTGATTTGGTGAAAATGAGCTGCCCGTCGTCCGTCCCGGTCAAGGCAATCTGCACGGCGGCGGAGGCGCTTTCGTCAATTGCGCTGGGGAGCGTGTGCAGGGCGTTCAGCGGCTGCACCATTGTCTCATGGAAGTCGTAGGGGACGAGGTACACGTTTGTGTCGCCGTCGAGGGCGACATAGCAGCTTGCGCCGTCGGAGGTCAAGCGCCCGATGCGCAGGACGCGGGTCGTGCCGTCCTTGCGCGTCAGGGTGATGACGGCGTCGGGGTCGGTCAGTCCGCAGGCGTCGCGGTCGAGCGCAGGATAGGTCGCTGTCGCCGGAATGTGCTGCGCAGTCAAAAGCAGCATCTGCCACGCAGCGGTGCTGAACGTGAAGTCCTCCTGCCCCGATACCAGAAACGGCTGGGACAGCGCGTTGTATACGCCAAGCAGATTGCCATTCTGGTCAAACGCCATGTCGGATACGGCGGTGTAGCGCTGCGACCCTTTAGGCTGCACGGTAATGCTCTCCAGCGCCGCCACGGAATCCTCATAGAGCATAAAGTAACCCGGCGCGTCGGTGGATTCCGGCGCAGGCGCTTCCGCAGGGGCAACCGCGCTTCCAAGCAGCACATACACGCCGCCGAGCAGCGCACAGACGAGCGCCATCAGCAGCAGGCGAAGTCCGCGCCGCATTACAGCCGCCTCCTTTTCAGCAGCACAACCGCCATCGTCAGCAGCAGTACGCCGGGAATCAAGGTCAGGGCGAGAATTGTTACGCGCTGGCGGCTGCTTTCGCTGTCAAAGGTGATGCGCTGCGCCGGAAGCCGCTTCACGCCCGCGTCGAGCGACGCCGTCTGGTCAATGTCCGCCATGTCGGTCACGAGGTCAGTCAGCAGGGCAAGGTTATCGCTGGCATCCAAGACGGATGCGCCGCTGATGGCCGCGCTGTCCCGGAGCATGTCGCTGGAAGCCAGCAGAGACAGCGCCGTGCCGCTGCTCTTCTTCGCCATTGCGCCGAGCAGAAATTGCCCGGACACGTCACCTGTTTGACTATCCAGCGCATTGCCGGACGCATCCGGGTGCAGCACGGCGCGGTCGGAGGTGGTCAGCAGGGGGGTCACGGTCACGCCGGGACGAAGCGCAGGTGTAATCAGCGCAGACGCGCGTGGTAGCAGCACCCGCCCGGTAATCTCGTAATCCGCCGCGACAACGGGGGAGAGGTACTCCGGCGCATCAACATAGCGGTCGCTTTCCGCCGCGCTTTCAACGACCCAGCCGGACTGGAAGCCCAAGCCGTACAGGCTGCAGACGGCTTGCAGCTGCGTCAGGCGCGAAAACGGGGTATCGGCGCCGCACGCGACCAGCACGCGCCCACCGTTATCCAGAAAAGCGGCAAGCGTCTGCGCCTCGTCGCCTGTCAGGTCGCTGCGGGGAGCAAGCAGCAGCAGAATGTCCGTCGCGGCGGGCGCAATGCGGGCGATTTCCCCCGAATGCACCTCGAAGCCGTTCGAGCGCAATTGCAGCGCCAGCAGGGAACAGTCCTCCTGCGAAAGCTCTCCGTGACCCGTCAGGAAGTACACGCCGACGGGATTGTCCGTACACGCGCGCCCAATCGCGCCGATTAACTGTGCTTCGCCGCAGTAGATGGTGTATTCCTCGCCCAAGACCGTACGGGAGAACAGGAACTCCTCCGGCGAAAGGCGGATGATGCGCGTTGCGTCCTGATTGGTGATGAACACTGTGCCGTTCTCGATGCTGCCCGCGTCGCCGCTCAGCGCGGCAATGCGCTGCGGCTGCGTCACCGGGTCAATCGTCTCCACGCGCACATGGGCGCACTCAGCGCTCATCTTGTTCAGCGTCTCGGTCACAAGGTCACGGACGGTGCTGTCATAGCCGGATGTGTACACCGGGTAGAGCAGCACGTCCTCATCCAGCGCATGCAGGCGGGAGAGCGTGTAGTCGCTTAAGTTTGTTACCCCGCTCGGCGACACATCGAGCTTCAAGTACCACTTTTCCTCCGCACGCTGGCTGACCAGCACGGCCAGCACCGCTATCACAACTGCCAGCACGCACGTCAGCAGGTGATAGACCCCATAGGGCATGGATTCTTTCTTCATCAAAAATCACCCCTTTGCGTGGCGGCGCTTTTCCATCGCGCGGTCGGTCAGAAAGAGCATCAGCGCGGTGAAGGCGACGAAATACACGATGTCGGACAGGCTGACGATGCCGTTGGCGAAGTCGCCCAGCCGCGAAGAAGAGGGCAGGAAGCCCAGTATCACGCTGACCGGGTGGAGGTACGCGCTTGTGCCCGCCTGCGGGACAATATAATGCTCCGACAGGTACATCAGCACGTTCACGCCCAGCGTCAGGATGGCGGCGGTAATCTGATTCGTGCAGAGCGAAGAGAGCAGCACGCCGACGGACACCATCGCCGCGTCAAGCAGATAGTAGCCGAGGAACACCACCGCGATTTCCGACCACGCGATTTGCGCATACGGGGCGATCAGCAGCGGGTAAATCAGCGCCAGCAGCATGGCAATCATCAGCAGCGCCAGCGACGCAAGCGCCTTGCCCAGCACAATCTGCCCCAGCGGAACAGGGGAGGTGAGCAGCAATTGGTCGGTGCGCATCCGCTTTTCTTCCGCGAACAGGCGCATCGTCAAAAGCGGCGCAATCAGCATCAGCGGCAGCTGCATCCCCGAAAAGAGCAGGTTCATGCTCGCGCTCATTTCCTGCCCGATGTTGATGAACACGAACACCAAGCCGGACAAAAGCGCATACATCGTCAGGAACACATACCCGACGGGAGTAGTGAAATAGCCGCTCAATTCATGGCGGAATACGGCGCGCATTCACTCCACCTCCTTTCGGCTGATGTCCTTCCGGGCGATGACGTGCAGGAAAGCATCCTCCAGCGCGTCGCTGCCGTTTGTCTCTTCCAGCAGCGCACAGTGATTTTCGTAGCACAGCGCGGACACCTGTGCGCGCAGGTCGGCATCCATCTCGTGGCGAATCAGCAGCAGATGGCAGCCGTCTTCCCGGCAATCCTGCTCCGTCACTTCCGTTACGCCCGGCAGTTCGCGAATCAGCGCCATCATCGGCGCATCCCCGCGGTACATCAGCCGCAGACTTGCCGCGCCGCGCAGCAGCGCATCCATCGTGCCGTCATAGCGGATGACGCCTTCGTCCAGCACAATCGCGCGCCCGCAGACGTTCGTTACTTCGCTGAGCAGGTGCGACGAGAGCAGAACGGTGCTGTCCTGCCCCGCGCGGCGGATGACCTCGCGCATCTGCGCCATTTGCAGCGGGTCAAGTCCGCTGCCGGGTTCATCGAGGATGAGCAGCGGCGGCTGCCCAAGAAGCGCCTGCGCGACGCCCAAGCGCTGCCGATACCCCTTCGACAACCGCCCGGACAGCCGATGCGCATATGCTTCCAGCCCCGTCAGTTCAATCACGCGGGCGATTTCCGCCGTCTGTGTACTTGCTTTCAGCCCACGCAGACGGCAGCAGTAGCGCAGATACTCCGTCACCGTCATGTCGGGATACAGCGGCGGCTGCTCTGGCAGATACCCCGTGCGGCGGCGGGCTTCCAGCGGCTGGGTCAGCACGTCATAGCCGCAGATGGAGATGTCGCCGCCCGACTGGCACAGATACCCCGTGATGGTGTTCATCAGTGTCGATTTGCCCGTGCCATTGCGCCCAAGCAGCGCAATGATTTCGCCCTTCTGCGCGGCGAATGTGATGCCTTTTAAGACCTCCCGTGTCCCGTAGCGCCGGGTCACGCCGCGCACGTCAAGCGTCGTTTCCATGGTTTGTGTCCTCCTTGCTGCGGCGGTACTGCAGCGGCGTGACGCCGGTAATCTGCTTGAAGCGGCGAATGAAGCTCGACGCATCGTAGTAGCCGACGTTCACGGCAATTTCCTTGATGGACAGTTCGGTTTCGGTCAGCAGCTGCTTTGAGCGCTCGACGCGAAGAATCGCCAGGTATTCGTTCGGGGAGACGCGGTTGCGCTCCTTGAAGGACAGCGAGAGCCGCGCGGTCGATACGCCGAACGCCTCGGCAATGGCGCTGATGGACAGCTCCGGGTCGGCGTAATGCTCGCGGATGTACGCCGCGACTTCCTCGATGCCGCCGGTCTCCTCGGTCGGCACGGGCTTCTCTGCTTGCAGAATCGCGTCGCACAATCGGCGGAGCAGCTCGTCCAAATCGTCTACGCTCTGGCAGCCGGAGAGGGAGAAAATGTCGTACATGTCCTTCATGTCGCTGCTGTCGGCGACGTTCGCGGCGTGTTCGCGCAGGAGCGTGTGAATCACGTCGTTGTAAATCAGGCGGAAGGCGAACGGCGTCATGCTGGAATGCTTGAGGAACGCCAGCAGCTCATCGAGCTTGCCGGAGAGCAGGGCGCGGTTGTTCAGCACCAGCGCCTGATTGATGCCGTCGGTGATTTTGCGCGCCTGCGGCAGAATGTCGCGCAGGTTGACGGAGACGAACGAGTATTCCAGCACGCGGCTGTCATCCATGACAAAGCGGTTGTCGTAGGCGGTCGCGGCTTCGAGGTAGCACGCGGGCGCGTGTGTGAAATTTTGGTGCGCGTTGCTCATGGCGACACAGGCGTGGCCGTAGCGCTCGATGCAAATCTGGTGCAGCGCGTTTGCCACGTCGTGCAGACCCTGCTCAGTGTCGGCGAAAACGACATAGAGGAAGTTGTTCATCGCCGCCATTTCGACCGAGCAGACGGTTACGCCTGTCACGCGGTTCAGCGGATCCTCCTGCATGGTGAAGGGCTGGTCGTTCTGCTCCTGTTCGGGGCAGAGCACCATGCCGTAATACGGCTTGTCGATGTCCAGCCGGACGCTCGTGGCGGCGGCGACGGCGAGTTCGCGGCTGTCAAAGCGCCCTTTCATGAAACGCAGCACGAAGTCATGCCGCTGCATGGGCAGGGAGGATTCGAGACGGCGCGTCAAGTCGCTGTTGCGGCGGGACAACTCCTGTATGCCCGTCTGGATGGATGACCATTCGTCGCCGCGGCTCTCGTCCTGCGGAAGCAAGCTCGAAATCTCGCGGATAGGGCGGATGTTGCGCCGAGCCAGCAGGTAGGACAGCACGCTGCCCGCGACTGCCAGCGCCGCAATCATCATCAGCACGCCGCCCATGCTGTGCCAGACGTTGCCCGTCAGTTCCGACGACGGCATGAGCATCACATACTGCATCCCCCAGCTGCGGTTGCCCAGCGCAAGCAGCGTGTAGGGGACGCCGCCGGAGACGAATTCGCGCTGCATGGTTGCGTCGTTGCCCGCAAGCAGGGTGGTCAGCTCCTCTGCCGACAGCGGAAGTTCACCCGATGATGCCAGAATCGCGCCGTCATGCAGGATGCAGGTGTTTGCGTTCATAGCAATCGCGTCAGAAAAGAGCTGCTGATAGGTGTTCTGCCGCAGGAGGAAGAGCATCGACCCACGTTCACTTTTCTGGCTCATGCCCAGCGGGATGATGAACGTCGTCATGTCGTACTGGTCGCTGCCCAGAAGGGAGGATGCGACTTTCTGCGCTGGAAGGACGCACAGTCCGCCGGGCTGACGGATCAGGCGCATCAATTCCGCGCCGGACACATGCTCGTAGTGCATCAGGCTGCTGAACATGTCCAGCGTCATCATCGAGGAGGAAGAGTACAGGTAGTCGTCGCTGGCGAAGCACAGGTACATCTGGTCAGAAAAGTCGTTGCTGACCGTGTAGGGGACAAGCTGCTGCATCAGTTCATAGGCGCGCCACGGCTCGTCGCGGTAGCTGAACGGCTGCAGGTAGGGGGACAAGCCGATCTGCTCGGCGGTGTTGAGCATGTTGTCCAGATACCCCTCGTGCTGGTAAGCGATGCGGCTCAAACGGTTGATGCCGTTGGAGATGACCTGCGCGCGCACCTCGCGGTTCATGTAGACGTACATGTACAGGAACAGCGCGCTGAGCGCAAGAAGCAGCACCAGCATATAGGACACGACGTAGCGCGCGAAGGTGGAAAGGCGTTTGCTGCCGGCTTGCTGTTTCATTGCTCCGAAAGTCCCTTCATGTAGCGGTCATAGGCGGTTTGGTAGAGCGAAACGTACTCCTGTGCGCCGATGCTGTTCAGCTCCGTCAGGAAGTCCGCAAAGCGCTCGTCCGTCACGCCACGCGTGACGAATTCCACCAGATACGCATTCACGGCGGATTTCAGCGACGTGTAGAGCTGCTGAATGCGCGCGGATTCCTCGCTCGTAATCGGCACGGTGTTAATCAGCAGCGTGTACGGAACCTCTTCCAAGACGCCGGATTCGTCGTAGAGCGCGCAGTAGGCGGATTTCTCCTGCCGGTGTGCCGCCGGAACGTATACCGAGGCGTAGTAGCTTGCGGGTGCGAAGAACTGCCCGCAGATAATCGGCACGGTCTTGTACAGCTCATTCCCCGCGGGAACGTAAGTGACCTCGTAGCGCTCGTCGCCGCGCAGAATCAGCGTGTCGCCGATTTTGCCGTTCTGCGCCACCAGCATGTTCTCCGTCTCGAACTGCGCGTCCAGCCAGCGAAGCGACGACGGAATGTCGTGATTCTGAATCGTCAGCGCCGCGCCGAACTCGATTTCGTCTTTCGTCCGCGCAAGCCTTGCCGTGTACCCCTCTGCGTGGACGGGCAGCATAACCTCGTAGTCTGCCGCAATGTCTTCGGAAAGCGCAGTATTGATGAGCCGCCAGTAGGTGAAATACCCCGCCTTCTGCTGATTCACTTTCGCCGCCCACAGGTTCGACCCCTGCGTGAGCGACTCTATGTCCAGCAAGCCTTCCTGACAGAGCGAGTGCAGCCACTCCACGCACGCGCGGAAGCCGTCCTCCTCCGGCATGAAGAGCACCTTGCCGTCCGCGGACAGCTGAACAAAGTACTCGTTCATCGGGATGCCGAACGCGCTGAAGGCGTTGTACAGCCCGGTGTTCACGTCGGCGAATGTCGCTTCGTAGGGGATTTCGTCAGCTAACCCGTTGCCGTTCGGATCGCCGTTTTTGAATGCGCGCAGGACTTCAGTCAGTTCCTCCGTCGTCGTCGGGACGGACAGCCCCAACTTGTCCAGCCACGTTTTGTTGATGAAGAAGTGCCCGTTGGTGTTGATGCCCTGCGAGAGCAGAAAGCCGACGTAGTACATCTTCCCGTCGGAGGAGGGGAGGGTGCGCCCTGCGTTATCAATAGACAGGCGGCTGAAATACGTCGGCATGTATTCTTCCAGATAGTCATCCAGCGGCAGAATCACATGCTGCGTCACGCCGTAGTCCTCCACGTCCAGGCTGCCGCGCAGAATCAGGTCGTGATAGCGCCCGGAGGCGAACATCAGGTTGACGCGGTTCGTCCAGTCCGAAAGCTTGACGACGTCGAAATCGACATGCACGCCCGTCTGCTCCTCAATCTGCTGGAAAAACCACATGTTGTCAAAATCAAGCGTCTGGTTCTCCAACTCGTATTGCAGCGCGGTCAGAGATACTTTCTCTGTCTCCGGCGCAATGCTATCACCGCAGCCGCTGAGCGTCAGCAGCAAAAGAAGAAGCAGCAGAAGGAAAAACGCATTTTTTCGCATGTCGTCATGCCCCTTTGCATGTTTTTGTTACTTCTGATTATATCACAAACTGCAGAAGATAGCAAACGAAGTTCGGAAGCAATTTACGCCGGAAAGAGAAAAGCCGGAGAGCCGCAAGGGCTCTCCGGCAGGCTTTCCTCAGAGGCTTACTTCGCCAGATAAGCGTCGTAGGCGTTCTGGTACAGTTCGATGTAGCGTTCCACGCCGATGGCCTTGGCGGTTTCCACGAAGGTGTTGTAGCTTTCGTCGGTCACGCCGTTCTTGATGAAGTCGGTCACGGATTCTTCCATGAACTTCTTCAGCTCGGTGTAGATGTTCGCGGCTTCGATAGCGTCCTCGTTATCCATCTTGCTCAGCTTGGAGACGTACTGGTAGCTCTTGTGCTCCAGAACGCCCGCAGCAGCGTACATTTCGGAGTCAAGGTAGCGTTCGACGCGGTGCGGCGCCATCTGATAAATCTGGGTGTAGTATTCGCCGGGCGCGAAGAACTGACCCATCGTGACAGGCACGAAGGAGTACAGACCGTTGTTTTCCGGCACGTTGATGACTTCATACTTGCCTTCGTCGTTGAGCTGAATCTGCTCGCCGACCTTGCCGTTCGCCGCCACCATCATGGTTTCGGTTTCCAGCTGCGCGTCAATCCACTTCAGGGACGCAACGGGGTTAGCGTTGGTCGAGGTCAGGATAGCGCCCTGTTCCGGCACTTCCAGAATCGCGGAGACAGCAGCGCCGTAGGTCGGGTCAGCCGGGGGCAGGATGGACTTGAAGTCCTTGTAAACGTCGGGAGTCAGGGCAGTGTTAATCAGGCGCAGGTACGGGAAGGAAGCAACTTCGCCAGCATTGACCTTGTTCGCCCACAGGTTGGAGTCCTGCGTCAGGCATTCGGGGTCAAGCAGACCTTCTTCGTAGAGCATGTGCAGCCATTCGACGCACGCGCGCCAGCCGGGCATCGTGCCGGTGAATTCGACCTTGTCGTCATCGGTGATATGATAGAAGGCGTAGTTTTCCGGCACGCCGAAGGAAGCGAATTCGTTCCAGATGGTTTCCGGGCCGTAGCCGAAGGTGGAGGTGGACAGCGGGTACTTGATGCCCGCTTCCTTGAACTTGCGCAGGACGTTGGTGTACTCGTCGATGGTGGTGGGCACTTCCAGACCCAGCTGGTCAAGCAGGGTGGTGTTAATGTACCAAGTGCCGTTGTGGTTGACGTTCTGGGCGATCAGGTAGCCGATGTAGTAGCTGTGACCGTCAGAAGCGGGGATGGAGTCGCCCGCGTTGTTGAGGTTCAGGCGGGAGACGTAGTTGGGCATGATGTCCTCGGTGATGTACTCATCCAGCGGCATCAGCAGTTTTTGATTCACGCCGTAGTCCTCAATGTCGGTGCTGCCGCGCAGAATCATGTCCATGTACTTGCCGGAGATGAACATCAGGTTCAGCTGCGTCTGGAAGTCGCCGTCCTTCACCATGGTGAAGTCAACGTGCGTGTTGGTCTTTTCTTCAATCTGCTGGAAGAACCAGAGATTGTTGAAGTCCGTGGACTGGTTTTCCAGCGTGTACTGGAAGGCCGTCAGGTTGACCTTGTCTTCCGCCACCGCCGAGCCGACGAGCGTCAGCGTCAGAGCCAGTGCGAGGAGAACAGAGACGATTTTCTTCATAGAGAAAATCTCCTTTCGTTTGCGCCATTCTCACGCGGGGAACGGCACAGTATTGATTCATCACGCCGCTGCGGACGTGTGAAATCCGAAAAAAATGGGGAACCGAAGGGGTCAAGGGGGCGATCGGAAAGCCCCCTTGTCGCTCCCGCAGGAGCGAAATCCCCCTGCCACAAAAGCGCAATGCAGTGAAAAGGTGTGAGAGAATTTGAAAGGATTATCCCTTCAGCGACCCAATCATGACGCCCTTGACGAAATACTTCTGCATGAAGATGTACAGCACAATCGCGGGAACCGTAGACACCACGATGCAGCAGTACTTGGCGACTTCCGCCTTGCGCATGGCTTCCTGCAGGCCGCCGAGGTTGTCGGCGTAGGCGGCGAAGAACGTATCGCTGGAGCCGGAAATGGACAGCGAAGCAAGAATTTCGCGCAGCACGGTCTGCAGCGGCAGATACGCGCGGTTGCGGATGAACACCAGACCCGTGAAGTAGTCATTCCAGCGCGCCACACCGTAGTAGACGCTCAGCACGGCGATAATCGTGCCGGACAGCGGCAGGACGCAGCGGAAGAAGTAAGTGAAGTGATCCGCGCCATCCATCACCGCGGCTTCGTACAGCTCGTTGGGGATGGAGGACTGAATGTAGGTGCGGGCAACCATCAGGTTCCACACGGACACGGTGTTCATCAGAATCATGACCAGCCGCGTGTCGTACAGCCCCAAGTCGCGCACGTTCAGGAAAATCGGAATCAAGCCGCCGGAGAAGAACATGGTGAACGTAATCAGAAAGTTGACGAATGCTTTCCCGGCGAATTTGCGGCTCAGCGCATATGCCGCTGCAAGGGAGACAATCACCGACAGCGCCGAACCGAGAACCGTGTAAATGATGGAGTTCAGGTAGCTCTGCCACAGCTCGCTGTGCTGGAAAACCGCCTCGTAGCCCATGAGCGAGAAGCCCTTAGGCCAGAAGAGCACTTCACCCGCCAGCACCGCATCCGGGTCGGAGACGGACGCAATCAGCACCAGCCACAGGGGGTAAAGCGTGATAAACAGCACAATCATCCAGAAAATCAGGTTGAGAACGTTGAAAGTACGGTCGGCGCGCGTCTCTTTGATGCGAATGCCGTGCACTTCCGCTTCCTTCTTTGCCATTTTGCTTTCCCTCCTTTCTTAGAATAGGCTGATGTCGCTGGCCTTGCGGGAGATGGCGTTGACGGAAATGATGATAACGAAGTTGATGACGTTCAGGCACAGACCGATGGCGGAGGTGTAGGAGTACTGCGCCTTGCCGATGCCCGTGTTGTAGACGTACACGCCGATGATATCCGAGGTTTTGATGTTGCCGGAGGTCTGGAGCAGCAGCGCCTTGTCCGTGTTGGAGGACAGGAGCGAACCGCAGGAGAGAATCAGCATCATGACGGCAATCGGAATCAGGTGCGGAATGTCGATGTTCTTAATCTTCTGCCAGCGGGTCGCGCCGTCGATGGTCGCGGCTTCATACAGCTGCGGGTCGATGGAGGTCAGCGTGGCAATATAAAGGATGGTATTCCAACCGGCGTTCTGCCAGATGTCCGAACCGATGAACAGCGGGCGGAACCAGTTTTCCTCGACCATGAAGTAAATCGACTTGCCCCCGCAGGCTTCTATCACCTTGTTGACGATGCCGTTGGTGGGGGAGAAGAACAGGTAGAGCATACCAGCCAGCACGACGGTGGAGATGAAGTGCGGAACGTAAATCGCCGTCTGCGTGAAGCCCTTGAAGCGCTTCGAGTTCAGCTGGTTGAGCATGATGGCGAGCAGAATCGGAATGGGGAAGGAGAACAGCAGCCCGTAGAGGTTCAGCAGCAATGTGTCTGCAAACATGCGCCCGCAGTAGTACATGCTGAAGAAATTGCGGAAGTGTTTGAACAGGTCAAGCTGCCCTTTCGTCGATGCCCATTCGCTGCCGACGATGCCCTTGCCGATTTTGAAGTCCTTGAATGCAATCTGCACGCCGTACATCGGGAAGTAGCAGAATACAATGAAGAAAGCCAGCGCCGGAATCAGCAGCACCCACAGCTGCCAGTCACGCACAATAGCGCGCCGGAAGCGGACACCTAAGGGCTGATGCGGCTTGCGCGAGGTCGCCGTCTTTGTTACCGCCTTTTGCAATGAAACCCCTCCGTTCATCGGGAACGCTGCCCCGTAATCAACTATGAATATGATACCATGCAGCACGCCGACTGTAAATCGACGAAATTTTTGTGCATATCGTGCAAATGCCGATTTTTCAAGGGTTTGCGAATATGCGAAAAAATTGCGCATTTCAAATTTGGCCGTTTTCAGGTAGAATAGGACAGGAAAAACAGGTCGGAAGCGGGACAAAAATGACATTTCCGCTTCCGGAAAATGACAGGAGGATAGCCGATGCTTCCACAAACAGGAGTAACCTTTTCCTGCGATGACGCGGCGCTGCAAAAGCTCTTCGACGAAGCGGAGCGCAAGTGCCTTCATAATTTGAAGGACTTCGGCGCGGATACCGTCTTGGTCGAGGGCGGCGGGTACGAGAAGATTTGGCTGGAAACGCAGCCGATGGGCGGTGAAATGTACTGGAAGCGCAACATGACCGCCGCGATGAACAATCAGCTGCTGTTCATGCGCACCCAGCGTGCGGACGGGCGGATTGCTGGGTCGATTCAGTGCCATCACGACGGGACGATTGAGCCGCAGTTCAACAAGTTTCAGGGCTTCTGCTTCCCGCTGCACGCGCTGAACATGTGGTATCTCTCCGGCAAAGAACCGGCGTACCTGGATATGCTGGCGGACTGCTTGGAGAAGTTTGACCAGTATCTCTGGAGGACACGCGATTCCGACGGCGACGGATGTCTTGAATCCTTCTGCGTCTACGATACGGGGGAGGACAACGCCCTGCGCTACGGTCACGCGCCTGTCTACTGCACGACCGATACGCCGCCCGAAGATGCGGATGTTGTGCCGATGGCGTCGATGGACGTGACGTCGTTCTCCTACGCCTGCCGCGATACATTGGCGGAAATCAGCCGCCTGCGCGGCGACGGGCGGGAAAGCGAATGGCGCGAAAAGGCGGACGCGGTCGCGGCGAACTTGAAAGCACGCTTGTGGGATGACAAGCGCCATGCCTGCTTTGACCGCGACAAGCACGGCAAGACCATCGACGTGCTGTGCCATAACACGCTGCGCTGCATGTACTGGGGTTCCATCAGTCAGAAGATGGCGGATGCGTTTGTGCGCCAGCACCTGCTGAATCCGCAGGAATTCTGGACGCCGCTGCCCCTGCCGAGCGTTGCGGTGAACGACCCGCTGTTCCGCAACGCGCCGGAAAACAACTGGAGCGGGCAGTGCGAGGGGCTGACGTACCAACGCGCGATTATCGCCTTGGAGCGCTACGGGTACGAACCGCTTGTGACAAAGCTCGGCAGGAAGCTGCTGGATGCCATCATCCGCGGCGGGTATGTGTTCACGCAGCAGTTCGATCCTTTCACGGGCGAACCTTCCCGCGTGGGCATGGTGTCGCATGAGGTGCTCTCCCGCGACAGCGATGAGCCGTTTCAGGATTCCTACGGCCCGACGCTGCTGGCGGCGCTGGAGTACATCGCGCATATCTGGGGGATTGCGCTGGTCGGCGACGAAGTGTGGTTCAGCTTGGGTTCGGGGCTGTCCTATACCTATGCGCAGCGGTTCGGGGATGATGTGTACGAAATAAAATCCGACGGTCGGTCGGGTGCTATCTATAAAAACCGAATTGCGGTCGGTTCTGCCTCTTGTGGCATCCGGCTGGTGACGAACCGCGACGGGAAAATCCTCCGCACAGTGAAAATTGAGGAAGGAGTATAATATGAAGACAGTCAAAATCCGTTTAGACGGCCTCGGCGGAATGCCGATGGACGAAAAGACGCTCAAAAGCACCTACGCGACCGGCATGGACTTCGAGCCGGACGAGCGCCGCATGACGATTGACAGCGAGGGTATCGTCAGCCTGCAAGTGACAAAAGAACCGTACATGATTCACGTCAAGATGGCGGTGCCGCTCTACGGGTATTTGTGGGTGATGGCGGACAATCAGGGGGAGGGGTACACGGGCGAATTTGTGGACTTCGTGACGGAGGCCGTCCGCACTTACATCCACCATGCGCAGAAGTACGCGGCGGGTATCACGCTGTCCCCGACGACGCAGGGGCATCTTGACGCGGCGATTGAATTGCAGCACTTGGCGAACCGCGGGCAGGATACGCCGGACAACCGCCTGTACGCGCTGTCGAACGCGATTTACGCGGCGGAGGGTGCGCTCGTGGAGTCCGCCCGTGCAAAGGCGTTCGCCGCGCCGAGAAGCGACCTCAAACTTGGCTGCAACTTCGCGCGCTACACGTCGGATGCCTCCCGGTATGCGAAGTTTTTCGCGCAGGCGTTCGACTTCGCGACGATTCCGTTCTATCCGCGCACGACCGTGCCGGAGAAGGACTACTACGACTATTCGTATGTGGATCATGCACTGTCGTTTCTGCTGGACAAGGGAATTACCCCCAAGGGGCACCCACTCTGGTTCGGACATCAGGACGTGAACCCGAAGTGGCTCTTCGGTCTGCCGTACCCGGAACTGCGCCGGGAAGCCGCGAACATCGCGCGCCACCACGTCAGCACCTATCGCGACACGATTCAGTACTGGGACGCCATGAACGAAGCGCACGACTGGGCAAATTGCTTCGAGCTGACGCAGGAACAGCTGATTGACCTCACCCGCGCGACGACCGACGCATTGCGCGAAGGAAACGACAAGGCGGTGTCGATTGTCAACGTCTGCTTGCCGTTCGCGGAATACGTTGCGGGGCGGTACAACTGCTATGGCGCGCTGCCGGAGCATCTGCGCAGTCCGCTGAGCTACTTCAAGGCCATCATCGAAGCGGGGATTGACTTTGACGTGGTGGGCATCCAGCTGTATTTCCCCGGCAGGGACTTGGTGGCGGTGGACTTGCTGCTGAACGCCTTCGCTGCGCTGGGCAAGCCGATCCATATCACCGAAATGGGCGTCAACGGCGGCTTCCGGCAGAAAGGAAACGCGGGCAGCAGCTGGTCGCAGATGGCAATGTCCGAGGGTACTTGGCATGGCGGCTGGAACGAACACACGCAGGCGGACTGGCTGGAGCAGTTCTACACCATCGCCGCGTCGCGCAAGGAGATTCAGGCGCTGACGTGGTGGAATTTTATCGAGCCGAGCTTCTCCGGCAACGGCGCGATGCTCTACGAGAACGAGAATCCGCGTGAATCGTATTTCCGGCTGCTGGCGCTGAAAAACAGGATTATTCGCAAAGCATAACGAATATCCTGTTTCCAGATGAAAATGCGCCAAGATGCGCAGGCGAATCTGGAAATAGCATTCTCTGATATAGAATAGAAAAATCCCTGCTGACTGTCTTAAAGGACATATCAGCAGGGATTTCTGATTTAAGCATCTTTAGGCATCAATCCGCCGGGATGTACTCGCCGTAGATGAACTCGTGCAGCGCCCGCACGTTCTTCGGGAAGGACTTGCTGCCCATGTTGATGACGCTCGCGCCGTCCACGTCGAGGTAGGAGTAGGTGCCGTCCATCGGGACGTGGTGCTGCTCCAAAAGAGACTCGCCGCGGGTCAGGCGGTCGGAAATGCCCGAACGCAGGACGCCCAGCGCCAAATCAAAGAGCGTGCTCGCCTTCATGTTTGTCTGCACATAGGGCATACAGGCGTTCAGCAGGTTGTTGAGTTCCGTCATGCTCATGCCGCCGTCCAGCACCTTTTCCAGCAGCAGCTCCATCAGCTTGCGCTGGCGCGCCGTGCGGCCGAAGTCGTTGTCCACCTTGCGCAGACGGGCGTACATGACCGCCTGAATGCCGTCGCAGTGGTGCGTGCCGGCTTTGTTGGGCAGATTCTCACGCTCGTAGTCCTTGCTCTGATTGTCATACTTCGGCGGATGCTGGCGCAGGTAGGTGTTAATGGCCTTTGCTTCCTTTGCGGTCATTTCAATGTCAATGCCGCCCAAGCTGTCAATGATGGATGCCAAGCCATAAAAGTTGATGGTAATGTAATTTTCGATGTTCAGTTCAAAATTCTTGTTGATGGTGCGCATGGCAAGCTGACCGCCGCCGCGCGAATAGGCGGTGTTGATGCGGTTCTTGTTCTTGTAGCCGGGAATGGTGACATACAGGTCGCGCAGGATGCTGGTCAGCTTAATCGAGCCGTCGTCCTTGTTGATGGACACGATAATCTGCACGTCGCCATTCTGCAAGCCGTCATCCAGCGACGTCGAGCGGGTATCCACGCCGACGAGCAGGATGTTGACGACGTTCGAGGGAAGGTTGGCGTTGATGTCCAGCTTATCGGGGTCAATGGTGTCGTCAATTTCGTTGTCCGTGATTTCGATGGTCGAGCCGTCGTCATCAAAAAATACGTCGCCGCCAAGGTCGTCGTCATCATCGAGGATAATATCGCCATTATCACTGCTGGTGTAGTCCTCACCCGCGGATGATTCAGTCACACTGCCGACTTCCTCGTCCAAATCATCCGTCAGGTCAATGCTGCCCGCCAGTGCGCCCGGCATCAGCAGGCAGAAAATCATCAGCAGCGCCATCCACTGCTTCCACATCTTCATGGGCAAATTGCCTCCTTACGGGAAATTTCGTCGTATGCATTCCTATTATAGCGGCTTGGTGGGAAAAATGCAATCCATTGCCGACTTTTCGCGGAAATTGTTACATTTGTGCAGGCGCGCCGAACACGCCGCGCAGGAAGCGGATGCTCTCCAGCAAGGCCTGTTCGCTTTCGACAAGCTGCGCGTACGGTTCGAGAATCACCGCGCCGTCGAAGCCATCCTCGCGCAGGACGCACGCAAACTGCTGCCAGTCAAACACGCCGCGCCCCGGCAGGCACAATTTGCCATCCGCTGTCCAGTCCAGCACATGCAGGTGGCGCACATGCCCACGCATGGCGCGCAGCATGTCGAGGGGGTCAACGCCCGCCTGATGCACCTGTTTGGTGTCAAGCACGAACTCCACGTCCGGGATGCGTTTGAGCAGGATGCGCACGTCCTCCGGCGTGGCGACGCTGCACCAGCTGACGCTCTCCCACAGCACGCGCAGGTGATGGCGCGCCGCACGCTCACGCATCTGGTCGAAACGCTCTTCCAGGAAGGGGATATTTGCGGGCGAAAGATGCCCCCGCACGCCGAACGGCCCGTGAAAGATGTAGTACGCCGCGCCGAGCGACTCTGCCGCACGGCAGACGTTCGCAAACATTGCAAACGCATCGTCCGACTGGCGCGCGGCGCGGCCGAACAGCTGCGGCTCAAACTGCGTGCCCAGCGGGTGCACCGACGTGACGGGGAAGTTGTTCATGTTGTAGCGCATCCGAAAGGTAAAATCCGTCGTGTATTCGCTGGGCGTTTCCAGAAACACTTCGCAGGTGTCCAGCGGCAGCTCCGCAATGTGCGCGGCGGCCTCATCCGTCTCCAGCTGGCCGTAATAGGCGGCGCTTGACAGCCCGATTTTCATGCCTGATTCCCTCCTGGCTGATTCAGCTCGTCCAGTGTGAGGGAGAAGGAGGGAACAAATTCGCGGATGAAGTCCTGTACTTCGGGCAGGGTGATGGCATCTAACTGACGGCGAATCGCCTCGCCCGCCGCGTCGAACTCGTGATTGCCCGCGCGCCGCTCTTCCACGCACTTGAGGTACGCGCTGAGCGAATCCGCCGCCTTGACGATTTGGTGGTCATAGTCGTGCCCCTCGCACAGGTACGGCGCGAAACAGGCGCGTAAATCCTCCGGCAGCATGGCAAGCAGGCGGTCGTTCGCCATTTTTTCTACATCTTTATATGCGCCGCGAAGCTCCAATGAATGGTACTTGACGGGCGTGGGCATATCGCCGGTGATAACCTCGCTGGCATCGTGATAGACAGCGAGGGTGACGATATGCTCCGGGTTGCAGTCGCGCCCGTAGCGATTTTTGCCGATGAGCGCCATTCCATGGGCAAGCATGGCGACTTGCAGGGAATGTTCCGCGTCGTTCTCGGACATGGACGAGCGCATCAGTCCCCAGCGGCGGATATAGCGCAGGCGGGCGATGTAGGCGAAAAAGTGGTGAATCATCGGGAAAACTCCTCCTGTTGGGGTGATTTTGTGCTGATGGAAGCGAAATTACTGCTTGTAGCAGACTCATCTTCAGCGCTGAATGGTTCTTTGGCTAAACACGCGGACGCAGCATGAGAGTGTGCTCAACCCAATCGCGCGAAAGGGTCAAGGGGGGACTTCGTCCCGTTTCCTTTGTCCCTTGTCTCCCATTGTACTTGCTTTTTTTGCGCGAATCAAGGGGAAAAGGGGAAAAAGATGTTGACAAATTTCACGGGAATGGGTATGATAGGGAGGACAATCGTATCATCCGCGATGGGAGCTGTGGGCGAGGGCTGCACGGCTGAGAGGGCATTTTGCCGACCATTTGAACCTGTGTAGGTCATCCTACCGTAGGGACAGCGGAGGGAGACGCGCATTTTGCGGGGATTTTTCCCGTGCGGACGGCGCGTTTGGGAGAAGAATCTCCACCTCCTGTTTCCTGCGTGCAAACGCGGGATTTTTTCATTTCCGGAATACGAGCGTCACCCAATACGCCGAAATCGGCGAAAAACAGGAGGAAAATCAAGATGGCAAACTGGTTCTTGGGTCGCGCGCTGGCGGAGGAAGCCGAAGCGGAAAACGCGGCATGGTCGTTCCTTGGCGAGGGCGTGACGTTCTGGGTCACGGTGGCGGTGCTGCTTGTGGTCGGCGTGGCGGTGTACCTCGTCGCCCGCAAAAAGAGCAACAAGAAGTCCTTCTGGACGGCAAAGACGATGGCAGTCGGCGCAATGTGCATGGCGCTGTCGTCCGTGCTGAGCCTGATTAAGCTCTGGCCGATGCCCATGGGCGGGTCGGTGACGCCTGCAAGTATGCTGCCGCTGCTGCTGTTCGCGTACTGCTACGGCGTTGGCCCCGGCATGGTGCTGGGCGCACTGTACGGCGTGATGCAGTTCCTGCTGGACGGCATGGCGTGGGCGGCGCTGGGCGCCATCCCGAACCTGCTGGATTACCCGATTGCATTCGGACTGCTGGGTCTGGCGGGCTGCTTCCGCGGCAGCAAGGCGAAGATGACGGCGGGCTTCGCGCTGGGCTGCTTCGGGCGGTTTATGGCGTCGTTCCTCTCCGGCTTCATCTTCTATGGGCAGTATGCGCCGGAGGGCGTGAACCCCGTCTGGTACTCGCTGACCTACAACGGCAGCTACATGCTCGTCGAGTGCATCATCTGCATCGCGCTGGGGCTGCTGGTCGGGGAACGGCTGGCGAAGGAACTCAAGAAAGTCGCATGACGAATTTCCCTCGGAAGATGTTCCGGGGGATTTTTTCGTGCGCTGATTCAGCAGGATTTTGCCCCTCCCGCGGCGAAATCAACAGGTGGAAAACGAATGGGGAGGCTAACACGGATGATTGACCTTTGCACGCTGGGCACGGGCGGCACGATGCCCCTGCCGGATCGCGCGCTGGCGAGCCTGTATGTGCGCGTGGGCGGCCGCGCGGTGCTGGTGGACTGCGGGGAGGGCACGCAAATCGGCATACAGCGCCTGTCGTGGGGCATACAATGTATTGATGCCATTTTACTGACGCACTACCACGCCGACCACTGCTCCGGGCTGCCGGGGATGCTGCTTGCCATCACCAAAGCCGGGCGGACAGCGCCGCTGCACATCTACGGCCCGATTGGGCTGGAGCGCGTAGTCGCCGGGCTGCGGGTGATTGCGCCGTCGCTGAGCTGCCCCATCGTGCTGCATGAAATCATCGACGATTATTCGCCGTTTGCCGCCATTGGGCTGACGATAACGCCCTTTCCGCTCAGGCATGAGATGCCCTGCATCGGCTACCAGTTTCATCTGCCGCGTCCGGCGCTGTTTGACCCCATCCGCGCGCGGGCGCAGGAGATTCCGGTGAAGCTGTGGAGCATCCTGCAGCGCGGCGAAACGGTCAGCATGGACGGGCAGACGTACTATCCGCATCAGGTGCTGGGGCAGCCGCGGCGGGGGATTACGTTCGTTTACGCGACGGACACGCGCCCTGTGCCGGGCATTGTGCGCATGGGGCAGGACAGCGACCTGATGATTTTGGAGGGCATGTACGGCGCGGAGGAAAAGCTGCCTTTGGCGCACAAAAACTGCCACATGCTCTTCCGGGAAGCGGCGCAGTTAGCGCGGGACGCCGGAACGAAGCGGCTGCTGCTGACGCATTTCTCGACGTCGATTGAGTCGCCGGAGGAATTTCTGCCGAATGCGCAGGCGGTGTTCCCGGAAACGACGTGCGCAACGGACGGCATGACGCTGACGCTGCGGTATCCGGAAGAAGAAAAATAAAACCTATCGGTAAAGCTCAATAAACATGGGAGTGCACCGAAGGAGTCCAGAGGGCGATCGGAAAGCCCTCTGGAAGCATGGCGATTACCAGAAAGATAGAAAAAACAGCTATGCCATCATAACAATTGCCATCAGCAAAATTGGAGGAATCATCACCATGCCAAGCGAATTGGAACGATTCAACGAGCGGATGCAAGCCTTCTTCGCGCCGCTGTGGCCGGGGGAGGAAAAGCCACTGGTGCTGGGCGAGGGGTGCAGTGAGCGCCCGCCCGTGATGCTCATCGGAGAAGCGCCGGGGGAACAGGAAGCCATGTCCGGGAGACCTTTTGTCGGCAAGGCAGGGAAGAACCTCGATGGCTTCTTGACAGTGCTGCAATTAAACCGTGAGGATATTTATATCAGCAACGTCGTGAAAATCCGCCCGACGAAGGTCAGCGAAAAAGGGCGCGTGTCGAATCGCACACCGAACCGCGAGGAACTGGCGCTGTTCACGCCGTATTTGCTGGAGGAAATCCTGCTCGTGCAGCCGAAAATGCTCGTCACGCTGGGGAATACCGCGCTTCACGCGCTGCTTGGCGCGAAAAGCACCATCGGGGCGTGTCACGGGCAGGTGCTGACGGCGCATGTTCAGGCGGACAAGCAGGCGGGGGATTTCCCGCTGTTCGCGCTGTATCATCCGGCGTCGATTATCTATAATCAGAAGTTAAAAGACGTGTATCAGGCGGATTTGGAGCGGCTGCGCAGCGTGCTGGCGGCGCAGTGACAATTCAGACGAAAAAATGTATCTTTGAGACAAAAAGCATAGCCAAACGGCGAAAAAACTGCTATACTCAAAGTATCAATTCAAGCGGAAGGAGGTACGGGACGTGATAGACTTCATCATGACAAATCTGCCCATCATTGTCTGCTTTGTGCTGGGAATTGGGCTGTTGATTGTGGAAGCGCTGATGCCGGGGTTCGGCATTGCAGGCTTCAGCGGCATTGCGCTGGAGGTCGTCGCGCTGGTGCTGACGTGGCAGCAGCACGGCACGATGGCGACGCTGGGGATGCTGCTGATTGTGCTGTCCGTGCTGGCGATTGCGATTTCCACATCACTGCATTCGCTGACAAAGGGCAAGCTCAGCAAGAGCAGCATCGTCAACAGCCACACCGAAAGCACGGACGCGGGCTACCGCTCGGCGGAGGACATGCAGGTGTTTCTGGGGCGCGAAGGCACGGCGACAACCGCGCTTAGACCTACCGGGCTGGGCGAGTTCGACGGCGTGCGGCTGAACGTGGTCAGCGAGGGCGACTTCATCGAGAACGGGACGAAAATCCGCGTTACGCAGATTGAAGGCTCGCGCATCGTGGTCAAGAAGGTGTGAAAGACAGCGGAGCTTCCGCGGAAGGAAACGTTCTGGCGGCGGCTCATGCGGTACTTGGGAAGGAGCGAAAAGGAATGAAGCGGCTGACAAGCATTCTGCTGGCGCTGCTGATGCTGGTTGGCATGGCGCTGGCGGAAGAAACGCCGGACGCGGCGCTGGGCGACTGGTACGCGCTGAATACGGAGAACGAGGCGATTTGCCTGACGCTTCGAGAGGACGGCACGTTCTGCTATGACAGCCGCGAGGGAACTTGGCGCAAGACGACGGACGGCGAATACTGGCTGACGTACAACATCCACGATCTGCCGGAAGTCATGGAGCGCATGGTGAATTCGCAAGCCGCCGAGCAGGACTTGACGGCACTGCTGACGGAAACCGGCTTGGACGTTTACTACGGCAGCACGGCGAAAGGCGTGGTGGCGCACATGGTGCGGGATGCGGAAGAATTGCAGAATGTGCGAACGCCGAAGACTGACACGCCGCTGGAAGCATTCGCGGGGACTTGGACGATGGAAACGGTGTTCGCCGGTGCAATGGAGATGACGTACACCCTGGACAAGGGCGAACGGCTGGCATTCTGCACGATTGACGGCTTGACGATGCTGCCCGGTGCGGCTTTGGGCAACTTCACGGAAGGAACAAGCTATCCGATGACGTTGGAGGATGGCAAGCTGCACACGACCATTCTTATGCAGATGACGGAGGAAGAAACGCTGGATTTCGACATGACGTTCTTCCAGACGGCGGACGGCAGCTTGTACGCGACGCTGCGGTTGAACGATGTGCCGGACAACCCGACGACGATGTTCCTGTTGATTCCGATGGAATAACACGTTCCCCCAATCAACACGCGGAAACTGCATGAAGAAGTAACCAACTGAATCGCGAGAATGGGTCAAGGGGGGACTTCGTCCCGTTTCCTTTGTCCCTTGTGGAGTCCAGAGGCAAAGCCTCTGGTAGGGTTAGGGGCAAAGCCCCTGTTAGGAGGATTGTAACATGGATGGCAATATGGCAATGATTCTGGGTATTATCGCTGTGGTGTTTGTGGTGGTGTGCGTGTTCCTATCGTTCGTGCCGCTCGGACTGTGGATTTCCGCGCTGTCCAGCGGGGTGCATGTGTCGATGGGCGCACTCATCGGCATGAAGATTCGCCACATCAAGCCGCACCGCCTCGTGCAGCCGCTGATTAAGGCGAACAAGGCGGGTCTGGGTCTGAACATCTCCCAGCTGGAAACGCACTTCCTCGCCGGCGGCAACGTTGACCGCGTGATTAACGCCCTGATTGCGGCGCAGCGCGCGAACATCCCGATGGCGTTCGAGAAGGCGTGCGCGATTGACCTCGCGGGCCGTGACGTGTTCGAGGCGGTGCAGATGTCCGTCACCCCGAAGGTCATCGAAACCCCCGTCGTCGCCGCAATCGCGAAGGACGGCATTGAGCTGCGTGCCAAGGCGCGCGTCACCGTCCGCACGAATATCGACCGTCTGGTCGGCGGCGCGGGCGAAGAAACCGTTATCGCGCGTGTCGGCGAGGGCATCGTGACCACTGTCGGCTCGGCGGAAACCCACAAGCAGGTGCTGGAGAATCCTGATCTGATTTCCCGCACGGTGCTGTCCAAAGGCTTGGACGCGGGTACGGCATACGAAATTCTCTCCATCGACATTGCCGACGTGGATGTCGGCCGCAACATCGGCGCGCAGCTGATGATGGATCAGGCGGAATCCGACCGCCGCGTTGCGCAGGCGAAGGCAGAGGAACGCCGTGCCATGGCTGTCGCGCACGAGCAGGAAATGAAGGCTGCCGTGCAGGAGATGCGCGCAAAGGTCGTCGAGGCGGAAGCTGAAGTTCCGAAGGCGATGGCGGCTGCCCTGCGCGAAGGCAAGCTCGGCGTGATGGACTACTACCAGATGCAGAACACGATTGCGGATACGTCCATGCGTGATTCCATTGCCAAGGCGAGTGCGCCGCAGAGCACGCCCACGCACAGCTTGGAGAAGAAGTAAGCCGCTGCTTGACCGAAAGGAGGGGCAGCAATGTCAATATCATCCTATTTAGCGCTGATTATCATCGTGATTATCGTCAACGTGGTGAAGAGCGCACAGAAGAAGAAAGAAGCCGAGGAAGCGCGCCGGATGCCGACCGCGAAGGCACAGCAGCCGAAGCAGTCCGCGCCGAAGGTGCACAGTCAGCCGATTGTGCCGACGCCCGCGCCGATGCCCGCCCATGCACACACGACCGTCCATGCCGCGAAGCCGAAGGTGCATGAGCATCTGGCGGCGGAGTGCGACCTGGATGCGGAACTGCAGGGGAGCATAGGATACGACAGCCCGGAAGGACGCGACAAGTGCCACGAGGACGAACTGTTTCCGGCGCACGAGAAGCGCCCGGAAGCGCCGCACGAGAAGGTACAGTCCGGCTTGAAGCTGGATTTCAGTCCGAATGCGATGGTGCAGGCGATGGTGATGCAGGAGGTGCTGACGCGCCCCTGCGAGAGAAGGAAGCGCTGATAAGCACAGCCCCTCTGCTATCGGTGATTGATGGCAGAGGGGTCTCCGTCGCAGGGGTTTCGCGCCCACAGGCGCGAAGTCCCTGCGTAACACGCGCATATAGCATGAAATCGCGCGCAACTCAATCGCGCGAATGGGTCAAGGGAGGAACTCCCTTGAAGGAAGGTGAACACCCATGGAGACACCAATCCGCGTGGTCATCGCGGACGATAATGCCGATATGCGGCGCATCGAACGCATGATGATCAGCCGCGCAGAGGGTTTTGAAATCGTGGGGGAGGCGGAGGACGGCGTGCAGCTGCTCACCCTTGTGGAGCAGGAAAAGCCCCAGCTCGTTTTCCTTGACGTTGAAATGCCCGGCAAAACCGGCGTGGAGTGCGCGCGGGTGATACAGGACATGAACCCTGCGATTGTGCTGATTTTCGCGACGGCGCACGATGAATATATGGGCGACGCCTTTGAGGTGTACGCCTTCGATTACCTTCTCAAGCCCTTCAAGAAGGAGCGTGTGATGCAGACGCTCGAACGCGCGAAGAAGCGCATCCGCCATCAAACCGACGGCGAAACGCCCCTGCCCGTGCACCCCACGCCTCACCCGGTAAGCGGACGGCTGATGCTCCACCATAAGGATGGCGTGTCGTTCCTGAATGTCAGCGACATCGTGCTTGTGCAGCGTGAAGACCGCACGACTGTGTTTTACACCGCGTCCGGCGAGCGATATGTTACGTCCGATTCGCTCTCTGACACGGAAGCACGACTTGATTCATCCATCTTCTTCCGCTGTCACAAAAGCTACATCATCAACCTCAACCACATCAAGAACATCACCCCCTATGGGCGCTGGACGTACATCGTCCATTTGCAAGGGACGGAGCAGGACGCGCTCATCACGCATGAAAAGTACGAGGAACTGGAGAAAATGTTCTCGTGACACCTTGACAGAAGTGATGCTTTGTGTTACCATAGAACTGCGGTTAGAAAACACTAACCGCAAATTTTTGACTGGATGGTTAGTGAAAACTAACCGCAAGGAGGAAAACATGAAGCACCCTGTGAAGAAAATTATTTCCCATCTGCTGATGTTCGCCCTTGTGCTGTGCGTGGCGATTGCGCCCAGTCTGGCTGAGAGCAAACCCGATTGCCTGCAAACTATCAGCGGGGAAAACGGCACGACGTACAGCAATCTGTTCGATGTGATTCTGTCTGACGACTACGACAGCGTGTGGGAAGAACACTGCAAGGCGATTGTGGGCGAGGAGAACGCGGCAGAAGCAGTCGAGATGCTCAAATCCTTCATCAGCGGCGACGTGTATGGCGACGACGCGGTAGCGCTGTACGGCGACGGCTCGGAGGGCTTCATCTTCGACTGCTGGTATTTGAACGATGTCAAGTCCTTCACCATGAACGGCGACGAGATTACCATCAATAAGCTGGATGGCACAAGCGAAACGCACAAGTACCGCTGCATCGGCACCTACCAGATTGGCGCGGACGAAACGATGACGTGGGGCGGCGAGACATTCTGCCCGGCGTTTGACTGCGAGGTGTATCAGGCGACTGACGACGCGGGCGACTTCACCTACTTCTTCTTCCGCGACGACACGATGGAAACGACCTACCACATCGAGTTCCGCTATGGCAGCGATTTGGCGGCGCTTCAGCAGTACATGAAGGGGCGGTATGCCTACTGGCTGGCAGCTGGCATTGACGCGAGCGCTGATGCGGAAACGATTGACAACGTGATTGCACTCTTCTGCACCGAGAACCTCAGCGCGGAAGAATAATCGGTATCAAAAAAAGGCGGAAATCCGTTGCGATTCCTGCCTTTTTGCTTTTTTTGGGGATTACACCGCGCCGATATCCGCCTGCCACATGGCGAACACGTTGTCTGCCGATTCGCCGTTCGCAATTTCGGTGATGTAGTCCACCATTTCTCCCATCGTGTCCAGCGCCAGCGCCGTGTATGCCAGCACGTTGTTGCGATCCCAATCGGTGATGTTCTCCGGGTCAACGGAGAGGAAAATCTCATACGCTGCGTACCACACGTTATCCGACTTGATGACCATCAGCTTGCCGACATACAGCGTGCTGTTGACCCTGTTGAAGAAGGAAATCACCTGCGGCACAAGCGCCTCATCAAGCGGATTGGAGTAGCTGACGTTAATGGTGACGGCATCGCTGTACGCGTCAAAGATAACATCCGCGTCGCCCAGCGAGTTCTTGTCCAGCGCATAGCCAAGATAAATGCGGTAGCTTTCCTCGTCGGCGGTCATCTCCAAATCGACCGACTTCAGCTCATCCAGCAGCATGTTGTAGAGGTTCTGGCAGGCGGCGTCATCATCCGCCAAGGAGAGCGTCGGCACAAGCGCCAGCGCAAGCACAAGCAGCAGAGAAAGCAGCTTTTTCATCAGGAAAGCCCTCATTTCCGGCGAAATTCGCCAAGTTTCTTCCATTATAGCATGGGTCAGTGCGACGTGCAAGGGATTTTTGCGGTCATTCCGCTGACGAATCGGCATACCACATAGCAAACACGTTTTCGGGCGTTTCGCCGTTTGCCAGTTCGGTGATGTAGTCGACCATTTCCTCCATCGTGCCCAGCGCCAAATACATGTACGCCAGCACGTTTTCGCGCGCCCATGTGCTGATATCATCCGGATTCGCCGACACAAAGATTTCGTACGACGGATGCCACCCGTCGCTGGACTGACTGACCACCATCTTGCCGACATAAACAGCGCAGTTGATGTCGTTGAAGAGGGAAATCACCTGCGGCACAAGCGCCTCGTCAATAGGCTTGCCGTAACCAACACCGATAGTGAAACCGTCGCTGTGCGCGTCAAAGATGACGACGGCGTTGCCCAGCGCGTTCTTCTCCAGCATATAGCCCAGATAGATGCGGTTGATATCGTCGTAGGGGGTCATCGACAAATTGGCTGCCGTCAATTCTTCCAGCAGCATGTTGTAGATGTTCTGCGTCGCGCCGCTGCTTTCATCCGCAAAGGAGAGCATCGGCACGAGCGCCAAGGAGAATGCCATCAGCAGAGAAAGCAGCTTTTTCATCAGGAAAGCCCTCATTTCCGGCGAAATTCGCCAAGTTTCTTCCATTATAGCATGGGTCAGTGCGACGTGCAAGGGATTTTTGCGGTCATTCGCCCCAAACGTCCGACAGCCACATGGCGTACACATTCTTCGGCGTTTCGCCCTTCTCCAATTCTGGCAGATAGTCTGTCATCTCTTGCATGACGTAAAAGGCGTTGAAGGTGTAATCCATCACGCACCCGCGATCCCACGCGTCAATGTCCTCCGGATTGATGGACATGAAAACCTCGTAAGCGGGATACCAGTCGCCGTCAATGTCCAACAGCATCATTTTGCCGACATACAGGCTGTTGTTGAGATAGTTGAAGAAAGTCAGTACGTCCGGCATCATGGCTTCGTCAATTGGCAGTTCGTAGCTGACGTTGATGGTGCAGCCGTCCTCGTAGGCGGTGATGCGCACCACCGCGTCACCGTAAGTGTGCTTGCTGAGCGGATAGAAGAACATCACCTCGTAATCATCGTCATAGCGAGTGAAATCAGTGCCGTCCACCTGCTTGAGAATCATTTGGTAAATATAATTGGCGGCAATGCTGTGCTCGGCAAGGGAGAACATCGGCAGAAGGCAGAGCACAAGCATCAGCGAAAGCAGTTTCTTCATCAGCAATCCTCGTTTCCGGCGAATTTTCTTCATTATAGCATGACGGACTGCACCACGCAAGTATCATCCGCGGCATAATGGGGCAGAATGACCGCGGAGGATGAGAATATGCTGACGATTTTTCTGCGTTCGGTGATTTTGTATGCCGCGTCCCTGCTGGCGATGCGCGCGATGGGCAAGCGGCAGGTGGGGCAATTGCAGCCGTTTGAGCTGGTCGTGGTCATTATGATTGCGGAGCTGGCGGCGACCCCGATGGGCGGTGTGGGCATTCCGATTCTCTACGGCTTGCTGCCGATGGCGGCGCTTGTCGTGTGCCATGGGCTGCTGACGGCGCTGTGCATGAAGTCCGAGCGCGTGCGGGTGTGGCTCTGCGGGCAGCCGACGGTGCTGGTGCGCAACGGCGTGATTTGCGAGAAGCAGCTGCGCGCCTGTGCGGTGGATTTGAACGACTTGATGGAAGCCATGCGCGCCGGCGGCATCCTTGACCCGCTGGAGGTCGGCACGGCGGTACTCGAACCGGGTGGGAACATCTCCGTCTTTCCGAAGGCGGACAGCCGCCCGCTTATGCCCAGCGACTTGGGCAAGATGCCGCCGAAGGAGGGGCTTCCGCTGCCGCTGATTTTGGACGGAGAAGTGCAGACGGAAAACCTGCAGCGCGGGCAGTTGAGCCTCAGCTGGCTGATGGGGCAGATTCGCGCGCTGGGGTTTGAGGGCGCGCAGGACGTGCTGCTGCTGTGCCTGAACACGCAGGGAATGCTGCTGGCGCAGGGGAAGGGGCGGACGCAGGTGCAGACGCATCAGGCGCTGCCGCCGCAGAAGGTGGTGTGGTGAATGAAGACCGGGGTGTGGATTTCGCTGATTCTGCTTGTGCTGACGATTGGGCTGGGCGTGTGGAGCGGGGAAGAGGTGCGCGCGCTGTCCGAGGAATACGCGGCGAGCGCTGAAGAACTGCGGACACTCGCGGAAGCGGAGAATTGGGCGGGCGCGGAGGCATCGCTGCAAAAATGCCAGAGCGTGTGGAAACAAAAAGTGCCGTGGCTGCAAACGCTCATCAATCATGATGATGTGGATGCAGTGACCTCGGCACTGAAAAAAATCGAAGCAGGGATTTCGTCGCGCGAACTGTCCTTGTGTCTGGAGGCGTGCGCCGAATTGGGGGAACACGCCGAGCATCTGTACCATCGCGACGCGCTGACATTGGGCAACGTGTTGTAAGCACCACGGGTGCTTCATGGCTAAACACGCGGACACAGCATGAAGAAGTCACCTACGCAACCGCGCGAAAGGGTCAAGGGACAACGTCCCTTGCAGAGGCGAAATCCTTTACGTTCCCGTCTGCACGGTAATCAAGTGAATTTCCGGCTGGCAGAATAACCGCGCCGGGAAGCCTGTTGTGCCGACACCGCGCGAAATCAGCAGCCACGAACGGTTCTCCAGCAAAAGACCGCTCTCGTAGCGCGACGGTACGCCGTTGAAGTTGAACGCTTCTTCCAGAAACGGAATCTGCCCGCCGTGCGTGTGCCCGAACAGCCCCAAATCAAACCAGTTCCCGCGTCCGTTGCGGTCTGTCAGGAGGAGCGAGGACGAAATCACCGACGGGTTGTGCGCCAGAAAGATGACGAAATCCTTCGAGTTGACTTGCGCCGCCACGCTCTTCGCATCGTCCATCTCCGTGCTGACGTCGTCGATGCCCGCAATGTAGATGTCGCTTGTGCCGATACGCAGGGTCGCGACTTCGTTGCACAGCAGCGTCACCCCCGCTTTGGACATTTTGTTCCGCAGTGTGGATGGCTCCTCGCCCTTCTCCAACGGGCTGCGGTCGCATTCGCCCACGACGGCGTACACCCCGTAGTTGCTTGAAATGCGCCGCGGCAGATTCTCGAAAAACGCCGCCGCTGACCACTTGTCGCGCGCGTAATCGCCGCCCAGCAGCACAATGTCCGCATTCAGCGCATTGATGCGGTTGATGAGCGACGACAGCCGCGCGTCCGAAAACATCTGTGACCCATAGTGGATGTCGGAGACGTAGACGATGCGCAGCTGCCCAATGCCTGTCGGCAAATCCTCGCAGGTGATGGCGGTCTGCGTCGTCCGCAAGGTGTACGGCTCGACAAACGGGTACAGCACGCACAGAATCAGCGCCAGAATCACCAGCCGCTTTGTCCACCGCCGCCGCTTCTCGCTCTGCGGCTGATACGCGCCCGCCCGCTGGGAGACATAGGGTTCGTCGTTGTCGCCGGGAAAGAGCCAGCTTTTGCGCATGGCGGAAACCTCCTTTGTCGGGGGGTGACATCATCAAACAGCTTCGGAAACAATCAACGATGGGAGCGGAAACCGAAGGGTGGAGGGGTAATCGGAACCCCTCCTCGCGCCTGCAGGCGCGAAACCTCTGCTTACGCCAGCAGCAGCATCAGCGGCAGCGTCAAAATCGAGAATGCTGTTGACAGCGCCACCCCGCGCGAAGCCAGCGAATTGTCGCAGTGGTACATCTCGCTCTGCATGGCCGTCGTCGCCGCGCAGGGCATGGCGGTGCAAATGTACAGCACGCTCACTACCGCCGCGGGCAGACCCGTGAAGCGCAGCAGCAGCACCGCCGCCGGGAAGATAATCAGCCGCAGCGCGCACGCCAGCAGCAGCTTCCAGTCCTGCAGGTGTGCGAAGCGAAGATCAATCAGCCGCGCCCCGATGACGAACATAGCAAGCGGCGTCGTCACATTGCCCATCATCGACAGCGCGTCGTTGATGAAACCCGGCAGCCGCCAGCCCGTCAGGAACAGCACAAGACCAACAATCACCGCAATCAGCGACGGGTTTGTCAGCAGCTTCTTGGGCTGAATCGCACTGATGCCGCCGAAGAAGAACGAGCCGAACGTCCAGCACATCAGGTTGAATGCGCCGACGAACACGACGGCGTAAATCAGCATATCCTCGCCCAGCGTTGCAATGACGACCGGGTAGCCCATGTAGGCGCTGTTGGACAGCATGGCAAGGTTCGTCAGCACGCTGCGGCGCTCGTTCGGCTCGCTGCGGTAGAGAAAGTAGGCAATCAGCCCGCTCAGAATCATGATGGCAAGGCTGATGAAGAACACGAGAATCAGGTCATGAATCAGCTCCGGACTGGCATCCTTCTGCAAGCCGTAGAGCGTCAGGGCGGGGAGGGCGAAGTAGAGAACAATTTTGTTGAGTGTGGAAATGCCGTTTTCATCAACGAGCTTCCCCTTCGCCGAGAAGAAGCCGCAGAAAATCAGCAGAAACAGGGTGATAACCTGCAAAAAGACAGCCATAAACTACATCCTTTCTGAAATGCGTATTGACAAGCGCAAGTCGATATTGTACACTATTTCAGAAGAATGTCAAGGGAATCATAGCATATTTCCTTGAAAAATGGAGGAAGAAAAAATGGCTGATTTCCGCACCTTTGACCCCTGCAATCTGCTTGCGCCCGTTCCGGCAGTGATGGTTAGCTGCCGTGCGCCTGAAGCGGATGCGAAGCCCAATATTATCACCGTAGCGTGGGTCGGCACGGTCAACAGCGAACCGCCGATGATGTCCATTTCGGTACGCGGAAACCGCTTCAGCCATGACCTGATTGCCAAGAGCGGCGAGTTTGTGGTAAATCTGGTGGATGAAGCCCACTGCAAGGCACTGGATTTCTGCGGCGTCCGGTCGGGGCGCGATGTGGACAAGTGGCAGGAGTGCCACCTTACGCCCATGCCCGCGCTGAACATGGAGTATGCCCCCGCGATTGCCGAATGCCCGGCGTATCTGGCGTGCAAGGTAGTGCAGCAGCTGAAACTGGGCAGCCATACGATGTTCGTGGGCAAAATCGTCGGTGTGCAGGTGCGGGACGATCTGTTCGCGGCGGACGGTTCGCTGCATCTGGAAAAGGCGGGGCTGGTGACGTACACGCATGGCACATACCAGAAGGCGGCGGACGTGCTGGGCTTCTTCGGTTACTCCGTCGCGCGCCCGGAGGTACTCAAGCGGCGGATGGACGCGCTGACGAAGTAATACTAATTCTCATCTAAAGCATGTCATTCGCACAGCATCTTTTCCGCCCCGGCTTTGCTTCGTTCCGCTCGCGCGTACCTCCAGTACGCCTCGCTTCACTCAGCTTTGCCGGAACGAAAAATCTGCTATGCTCGATGACATGTTTTGGAATCGAATTAGTATAAATCCAATTCAAAGGGGGCGGAAGCCCTCTTTTTTGATGCGCTTATTTCGCGCGCCGCCGCTTTGTCGGACGAGACGAGTGAATCCACCGCAGCCCAGAAATCATGTCAAACTGCATTCGCGTATCCTCCAGCATATAGATAGGAAGAAACTCGCTCAATGGCGCGCGTCCCAGTCCTCCCGCAGCATTGCCCACAGCTCCACGTCGTGGAAATTGCCCTTGTTGAACACCTTGCCGCGCAGTGTCCCTTCGTGGCGCATACCGCATTTTTCCATCACGCGCCCGCTGGCAGGGTTGTCGCACTCGTGCATCGCCTCGACGCGGTGGATGCGCAGCGCGGTGAAGCATTCGCGCAGCACCGCTGCCAGCGCTTCGGTCATCAGTCCGCCGTTCCAGCAGGAGCGGGCGAGCGAATAGCCGAGTTCCACCACGCTGTCCGCGTCGCTGTAACTCATGAAGCCAATCGTGCCGACGACGCGGTTCGTTTCGCGCAGCACGATGCCCCAACTGGACGGCGCGCCGCTGTGGTACTGACTGATGATGTAGCGCAGGCAGCTGCGCGTATCCGCCATCGACTTGTGCGCATCCCAGAGAACATGCCGAGCGACTTCGGGGTCGCGGGAGTAAGCGAACATATCCGCCGCATCGCGCATTGTCAGCGGACGCAGGAGCAGCCGGTCGGTCGTCAGGCGCGGCAGGGACGCGAAGTAATCCGCTGCGGGAATCGGCTCATTCGGCGGATTGCGGTGGGAGAGCCATTGCCCCAGCTTTTCATACATGGCGGAAGAAACCTCCGATAATTTGCGGCGAAAACGGCGCAAGCGGCACAGGGGGATTCCCTTGCTGACAGCCGACAACAAGCAGATACACACCAAGCGTCAGCATGAGCAGCATCAGCAGCAGAAAGAGAACATACAGGGGATGACGCTGCTTTTTTCCAGCCATAAAGCACCTCCGTCAGCGAAATTTTCCGAAAAAACGCGCAAAAATCCGTCCACACGATTGCATTTTGATGAAATATTTGTTACAATAAGCGTGGATGGAACAGAACGCGCGTTTCGCACGTTTATTGTTTGCAGGGGGCGGACAGCAGCTGCTGCACCATCAGGAGCGCCAGCGCGGTCTTGCCGTCGCGGAACGTGCCGTCCATCACCTTCTGTACCGCGTCGGAAAGCGGCATCCGCAGTGTGCAGACGAACTCATCCTCATCCGGATGCGTCTTTCCAGCGTGCAGCCCCGTCGCCAGGTAAAGGTGGATGCGCTCGTTGCAGAAGCCGGGGGTCGTCTCCAGCACGGTCAGCTTGCGCCAGTGGTCGGCGGTCAGCCCGGTTTCCTCGCTCAGCTCACGCTGGGCGCAGACGAACGGGTCTTCATCCACCCCATCGAGCTTGCCCGCCGGAATTTCCAGCGTCAAGCGGCCAACGGCGATGCGATGCTGGCGGACGAGAATCACGTTCCCGTCATCATCCAGCGCAACAATGCCTGCCGCGCCCGGATGGCATGCCACCTCGCGCAGGGCGGTTTCGCCGTTGGGCAGGCGCACATGCCAATGCTCAACGCGGATAATCTTGCCGGGAAAAACGACTTTCCCATCCAAATACTCTTCCGTCAGCTGCTTGTCGTCCATCATGGTCAATGTCCTCCTCAAACAATAGGATGATTTTCGCCATAGTGATTCGACAAGAGACGCAAAAAATCCTGCGAATCGCAAGGAAAAATGCGGCAGGGTGCGGAAGATTGACAAACCGCGCCGCTGCGGTATAATAGAATGGCATCAGGCCCGCAAAGGGCAGGAGCAAGGAGGAAACCCAACATGAGAAAATCCGGCGTCAAAGGTCTTGGCCGTCTGCTGTCTGTGCTGATGGTGGCGGCGCTGCTGATGACAACCGCGATGGTTCCGGCGCTGGCGCTGGATCGCTGGGAGGACGTCGTCGTGTCCGTCATTTGGACGGATTCGCAGGGACAGCAGCAGACAACGCAGGCGTTCCCCGTGCCTGACAGCGCGGAACATGCGTATTGGGCGACGCTGGATGCGTCCGCCCTTTTCAGCACGGTTCAGGTGCAGGTTGCATCGTCTGACCCGGCGTATACTTTCTACTTGAAAGATTATGCGTCGGAAATCATGTGGACGCAGGATGCGACTGCCCTTGACCCGATGTATTCGTATGAAGTGGATTATTACTGCAACAGCGTCTATGAAGGGATGTTCCCGCTGTACCTCTCGTCGCAGGGAATGCCCGAAACGCCCGCGCAGGAGAGTGTCAACGTGCCGGTGTACTATGTGACGGAGGATGGCCAGCAGCTGGATTTCCAGTACGCAAGCTGCCTGACGAACGCGACTACCCAAGTGTACGCCAATTCCAGCGTTGTGTCGTGGGATTATCTGCTTGTCAAACCTGCGTCCGGTGTGGTGGATGTGTTTGTGGACAGCATGGGCAACGCGTCGCCGAGCGAGGTGCGCTTTGTCTACGCCGTGCCGGAGCAGCCGACCGAAGCGCCGACGGAAGTGCCCACCGAAGCCCCAACCGAGCCGCCCGTCATTCAGGCGGAAGTGACCGTGCTGTATCAGCTGGATGACAACGGCACGATTCTGGACACGCAGTATGTGACGCTGAATCAGGGCGACAACTATGTCACCGCCAATAGCGCGATGACTGCTGGGTATCAGCTTGTCGGCGAGGACACGGTGCATGTGTGGGTGGACAACGGCGGCACGGCGAGCGTGAATCCCGTTGTGTTCCACTATGCCACGCCGCAGCCGGTAACATCCAACATCGACGTGTTCTACTATCACGAGAACGGCACGCTGCTGGATCAGCAGTCGCAGACGCTGACCGAGGGTGTGAACTACATCTATACCGCCAGCGACCGCGTGGGCGGGTACGACCTCATCAGCGAAAATCCGCAGACGGTCACGCTGCGTCCTGACGGCACGACCGACTTGGCGAGTGTGTCCTTCTTCTATGCCGACCCGCAGCCGACCGAAGTGGACGTGCCCGTGCACTACCTCAATTCCGAAGGCGAGCCTGTTGCGATGGACGACACGCTGACGCTGGGCGAGGGGACGCACCTTGTGACGGCGAATCCGCAGGGCATGGCGGACGGCTATGTGCCGATGCCCGGCACGGAAAGCACGGTGGAAGTGAACGTTTCCGGCGGTATTGCGACGCCGAGCGAGGTGTATTTCTACTATTATATTCCCACGACGGAAGCACCCGCGACCGAAGCCCCGACGGACACCCCTGCGCCGACGGACACGCCCGCCCCGCAGACGATGCCGGTGGCGATTCACTACTTCGACATGAGCGGCGTGGAAATTGCCGACCCGGTGGTGAAGGAACTGCTGCCGGGGACGTATCCGATGATTCCGGAGCGCGAAATCCCCGGTTACGAGCTGGACAGCACCCTGACGCAGTTTGACCTGACGGTGGATGCGAACGGCACGCTGTACATGGATGGCGAAGAAATTCCGGCGGATGCGGTCGGATTCTACTACCATCCGGTGCAGACTCCGACGGAAGTTCCCGCGACGGAAGCACCGACGGACACGCCTGCGCCCGCAACGGACGTGCCTGCGACCGACATTCCGGCGACGGACGCGCCGACCGATACCCCCGCGCCCGCGCAGCAGTTCGTGACCGTCACCATCCGCTACTACAACACGCTTGGCGAGGAGATTGCCGACGCAAGCGTGGCGGAGCTGATGCCGGGAACGTACCACGTTACGCCCGCGTATGACAGCATTCCCGGCTACGAGCTTGAAAGCAGCTGGACGTCGTTCGACCTGACGATTTACGCGGATGGCACCATTGCCATCAACGGCGACGAAGCGACGGCGGAAGACCTTGCGTTCTATTACCGCCCGGTTCAAAGCGCTGCGACGGATGTTCCCGTGACCGAAGCGCCCACGAATACGCCGATTCCGACCGAAACGCCGACCACTGCGCCCACCGAAGCGCCGATTCCCGTCGGGCAGCCGGTCAACCGCTACGCGACCATCAACGGCAATAAGGTGGCGTTCCGCAGCGAGCCCTCGACCAGCAAGAGCAACACGGTCATCAAGCGCTTGGCGAATGGCTCGAACGTCTACGTCGTCAACGAAATGCTGAATGACAAGGGCGAGCGGTGGAGCGTCGTCATGGTGGATGGACAGAGCGGCTACATCAAGAGCGAATTCCTGACCATCATGACGCAGGCGGAAAGCGACGCGTATGCCGCATCCACCGGCGCAACACCTGTGCCGACGGCAACGCCGATTCCGACCGAGACCCCGACGGCAATTCCGACCGAAATTCCAACGGAAGTGCCGACGGCAACCCCGACTGCCGCGCCGCAGAACGCGACCATCATCATCCAGTATCTGGACAGCTACGGCAGCCCGGTGGCGAATGCGCAATCGATGACGCTCGCGCCCGGCATATACACCCTGCGCCCGACGCCGACGAATTTGCGGGATGGCTATGAGCTGATTCCCGGCAGCGAGCAAATCACCCTGACTGTTTTCCAAGACGGCACGCTGAGCATGGATGCGGCGGATATTGCCTTCTGGTATCGTCAGGTGGCGACCGCCGCGCCGACGCAGACCCCGACTGAGGCTCCGACGCCGACCGCTGTGCCGTACGAGGGCTATGCCGTCACCACGCGCGAAACCGAAATGCGCACCGGCATCGGCACGGGCAACTACGTTATGGCGACGCTGCAGGCGAATGTGCTGGTGTATGTGAATAGCCAGCTGAACACGGCGGGTGAAACGTGGGACATTGTGACCACGCTGGAAGGGACGTCTGGTTATGTGCCGGACGCGAACCTCCGCTACGTCACCGACGCGCAGGCGCAGGTGTACATTCAGCAGTGGAATCAGTCCCGCAGCACGCCCACGCCCAGCCCCACGCCGTACCTGACGCCTGTTCCCGCACAGGAGATGGGCTACGCCTACGCCGTGGGCAACAACGTGCCGCTGCGGCAGATGGCGGGCGACTTCAGCGCGATTGAGGCGTACCTGATGCAGGGCGAAGTTGTCTACGTCTCCGGGCAGGATTATCTGGGCAGTATGCCGTGGCACCGCGTGCAGTATGATGGGCAGTGGGGCTATGTGCGCTATGACATGCTCCGCTTCATGACGCAGGCGGAAATCGAGGCGTACCTGAACAACCTGAACGCCACGCCCGCACCCACGCTTGTCACAACGCCCCAGCCCTACGACCCGACGAACTACTCCAGCTACGGCTATGTGACCACGACGACCTCGGTCAACTTCCGCCAGCAGCCCAGCATGAACGCGAGCCGTATCAGAAAGCTGTACAACTACGCGTTCTGCTTCGTCCTCGGCACAACGACCGGAACGGACGGCGAAACGTGGTATCACATCCGCTACAATGACCAAGAAGGTTACGTCAACGGAAAATACTTCCATTGGATGACGGTGGAGGAGCTGGAAGAGTTCCTGCAAAGCAGCGAGTACATTCAGGGCATCCAGAATAACACGACGGGGAATGCTACTGCAAAACCGACCAGCGGTCTGATTCCGGAAGAAGACAAGACCATCAACGACTGGAAGGGCAGCGGCGCAACGGTCAGCTATGTGCCGTGGCAAGGCTTTTCAACGCCCGGCCCGCTGACTTCGCCCACAACTGCCCCCACGCAGGAAACCGCCACGCCGACGCCTTCCGCTTCGCCCACACCGACGCTCGAACCGCTGCCCACCGCAGCCGCGACGTACCCTGTGGTGAACGAGAGCGGCAACAGCGGGCTGGTTATCTTCATCGTGATTGCGGTCGTGCTGCTGCTGGGCGGCGGCGGATTCGCCTTCATGCAGTACCAGAAGAAACAGCGTGAAGTTGCCATGAAGGCGGCACAGCGCCGCGCACAGGCAGCGCGCAATGCGGATCGTCCGGTTGCGCGTCAGGCGGGTCAGCCGCAGCAGATGCGCACCGGCGCGTATGCGACTCCCCAGCAGCGTCCGCAGACGAGCAATGGCGTTTCGCCTGTGCAGGTGCGCCCGGCGACACCTGTTCCGCAGACGCAGGATGAGCAAAACCGACCGCAAGTCGGTTATCGCACGCCGATTCAGCCCCTGACGAAGCCGCAGGAGACCCCGTCCACTGCCGCGCCGAAGAGCACGACGACGATGGAGAATCCGTATGCGCGCCCGGTGGCGAAATCGGCAGAGGAAGCGCCGCGCCATCGTCGCCGTACAGATCAGTATCGCCAGGATGACGACAGCGCAAACCCGAATGGATAACAGAATATTTGGCAGGAGCAGCACGATTTGCGGGTTGCTCCTGCTTTTTTTGTGAATCAACAATATTTTGCTGTTTTCTGTTTACCAAGTTTGGAATGTTACATTGAAAAAGACGAACGAATGGCGTGGAAACAAAGAAAAACCGGTCGAAGATTTGCGTACACTGAACGAAAATTACGAAAAATCGAGGAAAGCAACAGACAAAAGAATATTCCTATTACGATAGTTTTAACATGCAAATAACAATACTCAGGAAACTAACAAGCCGTTAACAGGTGGAAATGACAAAATTGCCACACGAAAGTATGGCAAAACACACAAAAATGCACCAAATGAGCATAATGAATGTTATTTTTCCGTCTTGACAGTTGAAGATTTGATGGTATAATAAACCATGTAAGAATTCGAACTGTGATTTGCCGGAAATCTGGCGAATTACATATCGAGAAACGATAAATGCGTTACATGCGAAGGAGACGTGAACTGTGGCAGAGAAGGAACTGCGGAAGCTGGGGCGCGCGGAGCTGCTGGAACTGCTGCTGGAACAGGCGCGTGAATTTGAAGCGCTGGAGCAGCGGCTGAATGCGGCAGAAGCGGCGCTGCAAAGTCAGCAGCTGCAGCTGGAAACGTGCGGCTCGATTGCGGAGGCATCGCTGAAGTTAAACGGCGTGTTTGAGGCGGCGCAGAAGGCCGCGGAACAGTATCAGCAGAACGTCGAGCGGCTGTGCCAGGAGAAAATCAGCGCGGCAGAAAGCCGAGCGCAGGAAATCCTCGCGCGCGCAAAGAAAGCCGCCAATCAGCAGTAAAGAAACATGACAGAAGGGAGGGCGCGCAGGTGTCAGAAGACAAGAATCAGCAGAAAACGGGCAAACAGCTGCTCAGCGACACGCAGGAAGCGGCGGAACGCGCCCACCTGCTGCGGCAAATGAACCCCACATCCGCACAATTGGAAACGGAACTGAAGCATGAAAAGCGCAAGCACAGCTACAACCGCGCCCTGCGCAGCACGCTCTATACGCTGCTGGTGGTGGCGGCAGTCGCGGTGCTGATTGCAACCATGGTCATGCCCATCCTGCAAATCACCGGCACGTCAATGACGCCAGTGGTCGGGCAGGGCGAAATCACAATGGTCGTGCGCGGGTCAAATCCGCAGCGCGGCGATATTATCGCTTTTTACTACAACAATAAGGTGCTGATTAAGCGCGTTATCGGCCTGCCGGGCGAGTGGGTCAACATCGACGGAAGCGGCAACGTTTACATCAATGGCGAACTGCTTGATGAGCCGTACATCACCGACCGCGCGCTGGGCGACTGCTCCATCACGCTGCCGTACCAAGTGCCGGACGGGCGGTATTTTGTTCTGGGTGATCACCGCTCCACCTCGCGCGACAGCCGAAGCACACTGGTTGGTCCAGTGTCCGAAGAGCAGATTATGGGGCGCGTAACGCTACGCATTTGGCCGCTGAACCGCATTGGATTCCTGCAATAACGTAAGTACAATACAGCAAGAAGAGGAACACAGGTTCCAGAATCGGAGGATGCTGACATGAACCGCAAACTCATGGAATTAGCAGAAAAATACGTTGCGCAGCGGAAGCGCCGGATGCGTCTGCTCAAGACGGTCACGGCGCTGGCACTCGTTGTCGCCATCTGCACGTCTTATGTGCTGATGATGCCGGGCCTGACGATGGCGGCGGAAACGTACTGCGGGCTGGAGGAGCATACCCACACGGCGGACTGCTATGTGGACGAGCTGACCTGCCTGATTTCCGAGCGTGAGGCGGAGACAGTCTTTACCGATATTATGCGATGCAGTTTTGAGCCGCACCACCATTCCTCCGATTGCTACAATGCGCAGGGCGAACTCAGCTGCGGCTACTGGGATGGCTACATCCACGAGCATGACGAGAAGTGCTACGACAGCAACGGCGTTCTTATCTGCACGCTGGAGGAGCATCCGATGCACAAGCACACGGATGCCTGCTACAACTGGGAGAAGCAGCTGACCTGCACGCTGCCGGAAAGCGAGGGGCACATCCACACGGATGCGTGCTACCGGGCGAAAGAACCGACTTGCGGTCTGCTTGAGAGTGAAGGCCATCAGCACACGGCGGATTGCGTGACGGAAACGCGCACGCTGATTTGCACCGAGGACGTTGCGACGAACTCCGACATGCCGCATGTCCATGATGACAGCTGCTACGAAGTGACCCGGACGTACACCTGCGGCCTGACGGAAGGCGAGGGCGCGCATCACCACACGGATGCCTGCTATCCGACGACGGAAGAACCGACTTGCGGTCTGTTTGAGGGCGAAGGCGCACACACGCATGATGATTCCTGCTACGAGATGGTGCGCGGCGACCTGAAATGCAAGCTCTATCCCGACCCGGCGAAGGTGCACACGCATTCCGCGTCCTGCGTCGATGCGAAAACCGGCTACTACACCTGCGGCTACATTCAGGTGCTGCGGCATCAGCATACAAATGAATGCGTTGTGACGGTGACGGCGGAGGATTCCGGTCATCATCACACGGCGGACTGCTACGAACGCCACTACATTTGCGGCAAGGAAGAACACCAGCACACGGCTGATTGCTACTATGACCCGACCCCGAACCCCGATGCGACGGCAGCCCCCGAAGCGACGGCTGAGCCGACGGCAGCCCCCGAAGTGACAGCTGAGCCGACGGCAGCGCCCGAAGTGACAGCTGAGCCGACGGCAGCGCCCGAAGTGACAGCTGAGCCGACTGCAGCGCCCGAAGTGACAGCTGAGCCGACGGCAGCCCCCGAAGCGACAGCTGAGCCGACTGCAGCCCCCGAAGCGACGGATGAGCCGACGGCTGCGCCCGAAGTGACGGCTGAGCCGACGGCTGCGCCCGAAGCGACAGCTGAGCCGACGGCAGCCTCCGAAGCAACGGCAACGCCCACGGAAGCGCCCACAGCAACGCCTGCGCCTACGGAGGAACCGACGCTTGCGCCGACTGTAACGCCTGCGCCGACGGAAAACGCCGCCGAAACTGCTGCCCCGATGGACGAGCCGTCCCCGACACCCGCACTTACGGTGATTCCGTCGATGGACGCTGATGCGGTGAAGCCGGACGACATGATGATGCCGTCGTTTGGACTCGACCCGGACTTCCTGATGATGGCGAACGAACCGCCTGCCGTCAGCGAGAGTGGCATGCAGATTACCAATATTACGGTATCGAACATCATACTTCCGGAAAATGCCAATGCGTACAACTATAGCTTCGCGGCGGACTTCAAGATTTCGGATGAAGCTATTCTGCGCCATGGCGAAGGCAACAAGATTATTATTCCGGCAGAGAATACGCATATCAAAACGGACAGCACTTCTGTCTGGTCGGGCACGGACGCCAAATTCAGCAATGAAAAGCCGGCGTTTAAGTTCCAGTATAATCCCACAACGAAACAAGTTGAAATGTGGTTCACCGACGAGTATATGGACTTTGTCCGGAACAACCCCAGCCATGACGACCGCACCGGCACCATGAAGATGAGCGCCGAAATCCGCAAGGACGATGTTGAGAATCTGGGCAACGACGACCTGACCATCAAGTTCGGCGGCGCATCGACTACCGTGAAGTGGGAGGACATCGACAGGGGCAACAACTCCCTCCTCAGCGATTTGAGAACTTGGAAAAGCGGGGCTAATGTCAACTGGGAAAAAGGAACGATTGAGTATACCGTCAAAATCGAATCCACAAAGGGCACGAACGGCAAGAACGCGACTGCTCGAGACGTCATGACGGCGGTGAATAAGCAAATTGCCCTGACAAACATGACCGTCACGGAGGTTAAAACACACTCTAACTGGAGTCAGGTGCCCGCTGTTGACTCTGCTTCGACAGAAATCAAGACGGACGGTACATGCGCCTGCGGTACGCCGGGAACGCACATTCACTACGTTTATGCGAATACGACGGACGAAAGCGGCAAGGTCTATACCATGACGACGGACTATGTGCTGCCGCCGCTTTCGGCAAATGAAACATACGAAATTAAGTATGAATACACGTTCGACAAGGACGGAATGACCGGTGAATACGATCAGCTGACAAATACTTTCGCTGCCCAGAGTGGCGGAAAGTGGGATCATTCCCAGAATTCCTCTAGCAGCAACCCTACTGACGTTCAGATTAAAAAGCTGCAAAAGAGCAGCTGGTACAACACCAATGAGGGTTGCATTCAGTGGACGCTCACCGTCAACGAAAACCGTTTCAATATCAAGGATAAGACGCTGACGGACACGATGTTCGACCAGCTTGTGGACGAAAACGGCAGTCTGCTGTTTTCGAAGACGGACGGCAAGGGCTATGTGTCGCAAATCACGGCGAATAACACGCCTATCACCGCTGAAAACTACACGGATTACTTCACCGTGGAAACCGGCGTGGACGGCAAACCGCAGCTGAAATTCAAGGACACCACCGCTAAGATCGTAATCCAATACAAAACGCCGGTGGAAGCAACCGCGCAGGATCAACAGATTACAAACACGGCGGAATTCGACGGCGAACAAAAGACAAGCACCGTGACCGTAGGGCAGGACACGCGTTACAATGTGGTGAAGTCGGTTGACGCGAGTATGTCGGCGGATCCGACGAAGAACGGCGAATACACCGATGGTCTGTATCCGGTAGCGTGGAACGCGACGTACACCTTCCCGGCGACGAAGGATGTTCAGTATAAGCTGAACTTCGGCGATACGCTTGACAAGAAGGTGAAATGGAAAAACGAAATAGAAATCATGCAGCACTACATGACGGCGGCTCAGGCGCAGACATTGCTCAACGCCATCAAAGACCTTGATGTTGTGAAAAAGCATGATGCGCAGAATGTGCCGTATACCATTACGCTGCTGACCTGCGACAGTCAGGGCAAAAATGAAGGCACGATGGTGGTGTCTGCGGAAACGACGCTGACGGAAGGCTACTACTATGGTTTCCGGTTTGAAACGACGGGCGAAGGCGTTGTGCTGAACGACGCCAATGTGGATGCGAACGCGACGACAAGCGTCATGCTCCCGTACCAGACGACCATCTATCTGGAAAAGTCCCGCACTGGCTGGGTTGACTTCAAGAACACAGCTGTTAACGCGGGCAAGAACGGATACGCGGAGTACAAGGTCGCCCCGAACGACCTGGTGGAGAAGAAATTCGGCAACCATGGCGTTGGTGATTTGAACGGACAGATCATCCATGAGAACGAGTTGTACTGGACGATCCTCCTGCGCAATGATGGCGTGGCGCACGACGAAATCACCCTGACCGAAACGCTCCCGCCGCACATTGTGGTGGATTACATTGAATACGGCAGATCGAGGCTGATTCTTAGCGAAACGGACAGCACGAAGATGACCGTTGTCAATAAGAAGCTGGACAATGCCGGTACGATTCCGGATGGCTATGAGGTCAGCAACGAGTGGGGCGAGCAGTGCATTTCCATCAAGGCTGATTTGACGACGGTGGGCGAAGGCACACAGCAGCAGCAGAGAATCAACATCTCCATGAAGCCGAATGAGAATACCGGCGGTTCGGAAACGATCCTCAATGGCAAGGCGGATATGACCGTCAAGGTTCACTGCAAGATTGCCGATGACTTCCTGAAAAACGCGGTGAACGGCAGTTTGGAGCTGGGCGTACTGAACAACCAGCTGGACGTGAGATACGACGCGGCGCTCTATCACAAGGAGCAGAAGACCGAGCTGACCTACGAGGAAGAGACGGTCGATGCGGTGAACGTCCAGAAGGGCTACAGCGTCAAGGGCGGCGACCAGCAGGCGCGAATCACCTACACCATCGACATCAACCAGGCAGGCGCGGAGCTGAATCCGGCATCCAGCACGCTCAGGCTGACGGATACGCTGTCGTATGACGTTGTTGGTTGGTGCGATAACTGGCCGAATAAATATATCTATCTGCGAGACGTCACGCTGGATGAAGGCTCCTTCAGGCTCTACGAGGCGCTGAAGGATGAAAACGGCAATCCGATTCTGAACGTTGATGAAAACGGCAAGGGACATTTGGTGCGCGGCGCAGAGATAGAGAAGTATCTCTGGAAGATGGAGTTCACGGAAACGGAGGAAGGGAATAAAACCTACCAGTATCCTGCGCAGGGAACGCCGAGCTTTAGCGGATCGACGGTAAACACGCGAAAGCTGAACATAACCGTCACCGTTCCGGACGGCAAGGCGCTGATTCTGGAATACACGGCGCAGGAGAACATTCTGCTGCCGCCTGAGGTGACGAACGAGTACAACTTCAACGACGTGAACCACAAGGGCATCAGTCCGGCGTTGAGAAACCACGCAAACCTGGAAGGAAAAGACAGCTCAAGTACCGAACTGAACAACAGCAATAACGACTACTTCAGTCAGGGCGGCGGCTACATCCACAACAATCTGGTCATCCGCAAGGTGGACAGCGCGAACACCTCGCTGCTGCTGCCGGGGACGGAGTTCACCCTCTACGCATGGAACACGGCAACCAACAAGTTCGAGGCGGTTGGCGGCGAAAATGGTAAGGTCTACACGGATCAAAGCGGTATGATTACTTACCAATACAATTCGGAGAAGCTGAACGAGCGTCCGCTCGACCCGAACGTCGCGTACATGCTGGCGGAAACGCATGCAGTTGAACCGTACCACCTCGTGCTGGAGGATCGCCCGCTGGTCGTCTTCCACATCGTTCCGAGAGCGGACGATACCGAAGCACATCCGGTGAGATACCCGGACGGTCTCAACAATGGCAACTTCGGCACGATTTCGAAGAGTCGGCTGCAGGAGCTCATGACTGCTTCTGGCATCAAAGGCGTGGTGGATGGCCCGCACACCATCAACGGCTCTGCGAGCATCAACATTCAGGTGAAGAACAGCAAGGACCGCCACGACATGGAGGTGCAGAAGAACTGGGCTGGCGACGATGCCCATGAGAATGCGCGCCCTGCCAGCGTCCTCGTGATGCTTCGCCGCTATGTGCTGACGCAGGAACAGTACACCGACGTGCTGAACACGGGCGCAACGCAGAATCAGCAATGCATCCTGTCTGCGGAAATGGTCAACAATAGCACGAAGGTTGCGCGACAGTTCCCAGAGAATCAGGAGGTTACGGTAACGCTGAAATTGCTTGATGGAGCACTTGCGGACAATCAGCGTATTGTGGCTCGCGTAGACGGAAAAGAAGTGGTCTTGGAACCGCAAGATACGTCGAGAAAACAGTTCGTTTATACCGTCAAGATGAACCATCAGCGAAAAATCACCTTCTGCTTGCAGAATAACTGGGATTCATGGCAGGACGGTTGGTACTATAACAACGTGAGCATCACGATGACCCCGGAAGGCACACCGGTTGACGAAGTGCCGACGCAGGTCACGCAGTTCACCGACGCCCAATGGGCGAAAATCCGCCAGCACCCGGACGACGCTTACGGCGGTCGCGAGGCTACGCTGACGGCAGCGAACGGCTGGCACACCCAGTGGTCGCAGCTGGAATCCACCGGCGCGGACGCGAACGGCAACAAGCTCTACTACATTTACTACATCGTCGAGGGCAAAGTGCCGAGCTACACCACATCCGGCATCACCTACACCATCGACCCGAACGCCAGCAAAACCACCGGCACGGTCACGGCGACGCTGACCAACGTCTACCGCCCGGAGGACAAGTACGGCGAAATCAGCATCGACTTGTCCAAGGAATGGTACGCGCCGGATGGCACAAAGCACACGATTACCGAGGAATTCGGCGGCGTACAGGTCGCGCTCTACAAGACGCGCTGGGATTACGTCAACGGCGCGTGGACGATGGGCAGCACGGAACGCCGCGACACGGTCACGCTGGCAGAAGCGAACAAATGGAGCGCCAAGTTCGAGGGGCTGGAAACCTACACGGTCGCCATGGAAAACGGCGTTGTCCAAAACGCCCACGCCTACACCTACAGCCTCCGGGAACTGAACGTGCCGAGCGGCTTCTACTGCCAGCTGGCATACAGCGGTCTCCCGCAGCACCCGAGCGAGTACTTCACGGACGGGAATCCCGCCAATCCGAAGGCGAACGCGGAGAACGCACGCGGCACGGCGACGCTGCGGAACTACGAGATCGCGAAGCTGACCATCGAAGCCGAGAAGCGCTGGGGTGAAGGCGCGAAGCCTGAAAACATGCAGGATACGCTGACCTTCCGCCTGACCCGCGAAAAGCAGGAGAACGGCGCGTGGGTCGCGGACGACAGCTTCCAAGCGGTCACGAGGGTCATGAGCATCAGCAGCCTGAACACAAGCAAGGTCGTGTTCGGCACTTTCCCGAAGTACGCTGTAACGGGCTTCGACGAGCAGAATCAGCCCATCAGGCAAAGCTACCGCTACAAGGTGGAGGAGGTCAAGTACCAAAACGAAGCCACCCTCCCGTTCAGCGTCAGCTATAGCCCGGCGGACGGTTTCGTGACGACGGAGGGCGATGCGAACACCAGCACCACCGTCACCGTGACGAACAACAAGCTGACGAGCGAGAAGGAAGGTCTGTACCGCTTCAACGTGGCGAAGCAGTGGCTGGACGCTTCCGGCAATCCTGCGGACAAGCCCACGCCGGAAGGCACGAAGGCGAGGATTACCGTGACGCGCACACGCCATGTCTATGCCCCGGATACGGGCTGGACGGCGGAAACGCCCACCACAAAGACGATCGAGCTGGACACCACAGCAACGTATACGGCGCTTTGGGCAGAATGGAACGAAACGCAGTCGGTTTATGCGCAATACAACGCCGACGGCACGGTGAAATCCGCGTGGGCGTACACCTACGAGGTGTCGGAAGCGACGATTGACGGCTACTTCGGCACGCAGCATCTGCCTGCGGACTTCCCGCAGAAGCCGGAGGACTACTTCACGGCTGACTTGAAGGACATCAAGGAGGTTTACCGCCAGCCGCTGACGGACACGCTCCCGGAAGTGACCGAAAAGAACTACGACATTGAATACGTCAATGTGAAGGTAGACAAGACGTGGGCGCGCTTCATCGACCGCGACGAGCTGACCTTCTGCCTGATTCAGACGCCGGTTGTCGGCTACGACGCGGACGGCAAGGAGATTGTGGATGCGCAGCAGACGCAGTACTTCTACGTCACGCAGAGCCTGAAGGGCGAGGAAGCGCCGGAGTGGGTGTTCACCAACCTGCCGAAGTACTACTTCACGGTCAACGAGGCGGGCGAAGCGGTGAAGATGCCCTACCAATACAGCATCGCCGAAGCGTGGGACGAATACGGCAATTACCACGGCTATGGCTATCAGGTCATCTTCAGCGGCGACGTGCAGGAAACGACGAACGGCAATGAGTGGGGCAAGGTAGAACTGCCTGCGGACGGCGGAACGGCGGAAATCCACGCGAAGAACGTGCCGCTGTACGAACAGGGTAAAGTTAGCATTCAACTGACGAAGCTGTGGGACAGCAGCATCAAGGAAACTCCCACGTCTGTTACCGTAAAGCTGATTCCGACGCTGCACGTCTGGAACGGCACGGAATGGGTCAGCACCCGCATGGAAGACGAAAAGTACCAAGAATCCATCACGCTGACGGCGGAGAATGGCTGGAAAACGACAGAATCGCTGCTGCTGTACAGAGTAGAGTACAACACGGATGGCACAATCGCAGCAGGTGACAAGGCGGCGAAACCGACCGTATGCACCTACGAGCTGGTCGAAGTGATTGCGGACGGAGCGAAGTACACGCCGATTTACAGCTACACGAGCTGGATTACTGGACCGGAAGATGTCTTTGAACTTGACTCCAAGACGAAAGCACCCATCAGTGTGAAGTTGAAGGCGGAGGACGGTTTCCGTGTTGACGAGGCGGAGAAGGATTCGGCTGAGGCGAACACGGACGGCGGAACGCTGTACACCATCATCGACACCAGCGCGACCATCACCAACGTGCAGACCGGCAAGCTCAACATTGTGAAGCAGTGGGCGGAAGAAGTGGAGTACGACGGCGCACAGAACCCGCTGGACATCAAGCAGGTGTCGATTTCGCTCTTACGCGACGTGTGGTGCGAAAACTGGACGGATTCCGACGGCGTGGTTCACTACGACTGGTTATACGACCAGTTCCAGCAGAATTACGTCCTGTCGGCGGAAAACGGCTGGAAGCTGACCATCGACAACCTGCCGTTGTACGACACGACCCTCAATCCCGACGGCAGCCTGCGCAAGTACCGCTATTACATCCTCGAAAGCACGAGCGTCGGCAACGACACGCTGGACCGCTACACGCCGGTGATGACGGCGGATGAAAGCGAACTCGTCGGCTCGATTCTCTACATCACCTTCAAGGATACGACGGAAAACAACGTGACCATCACCAACGTACCGAAAGCCATCAACATTGTCAAGCAATGGGCGGATGCGGACACGTTCGGCGAAGAGGGCATGATGCAGGACATCTACCTTGAAGTCATGATGAAGTATCAGGAAGTCTACTCCACGCAGTGGAAAACGGAAAACCTGCTGGAAAAGAGCTACTTCAGCCTGACGAACGTTATCTGCACGCCGAGTTCGCTCACGGCGGAGCTGGTGCAGATTAACGGCGCGCCCTACCTGCATGTGTCGGGGCTGGCGAAGGCGGATGAACCGTGGCGCGTGACCATCCGGAATCTGCCGGGCTACGGCAGTGCGTCCTTCATCATCCGCGAAGTGGAGCTGGCGGGCTACCTGAACAACCTGCCGGACGGCAAGCTGGAGCTGGGCTTCAACGAAATCGGCACAATTACCAACACGCCGACGAAGCTGAAAATCACCAAGCAGTTCAGGCAGGCGTATTTCCCCACAGGCAGCGGAAGCGAACTGCCGCTGAATGTCCGCAATACCGTCGTGTACCTGCAAATCTGGCGCGAAAAGCGTGACGGCGCTGCTCTTTCCCAACACGAACGCTACACGCCCTTGCTGGGCGCGCTGGAAGCGAACATGGACGCGACGCTCTTGTCGGACGGCACCGTGAAGCTGACGGTCGGCACGAATACGCCGACCGACGCCGCAACGCTGACGCTGACACGCCTGCCGCGCTACTGGTTCGACAAGGATACGGGCGCAAGCGGCGAATGGTACTACTACGTCAAGGAAGTGGACGCGGAAGGCAACGAAGTCCATTCAGCTTCTGCCCCGACGAACGGCGAACGGCCGGAAATCAACCTGAACGTCAAGACGCTCACCGTCACCAACACCCTGACCGACGTCAGCGCCCGCAAGGTCTGGACGTCGCTGGACAATCAGTTCACACTGAATCCCGCGAACCTCCCGGACATCACGCTGACGCTCAAGCAGACCACCGCGGAAACGGCGGCGGACGGCGACAAGATCATCGCGACCGTTACCCTTGGCTGGGACGCGGAAGCGGGGAAGGTCGTCGCGAAGAATCTGGATGGCTGGCAGTTTGGCGAAGTGGTTGAATACACCGCGCCGGAAGGCAGCAAGAACATCTGGTGGGGCTACAAGTGGTACAATCTCCCGGCGTATGACGCGGGTGGCAACATCTACCGCTACTACGTCGTCGAGAAGACCCCGGTGGGCAGCGGCTGGCAGCTGGTGACGGACGACCAAAACGCTACGAACACCCTGCCGATTCCCGCGAACAGCGAAAATCGCGTCTTCCAGATTACGAACACACCCATTACCTACACGCTGCCCGAGACGGGTGGCATCGGTACACTGCCGTACACGGCGGGCGGTCTGCTGCTGATGGCAGCGGCGGCATTGCTGCTGGGGCAGGAAATCAAACGCCGGAGGGAAGGCTGCTGAGCAGTCGGCAGCCCCCCTTCCGGGGCAGCTCAATCCGTATACGCGGGCGAAAGCCCTTGTATAAACATGGGGAAGAAAACGACGGGAGGAGGAATGAAAAAAGCATAGCAGCTATACGTCAGGAGACCTCCCGACGTAGGCAACCCCGGTAATCCCCGCAAAACGTTTCCCAATGAATGACGAACGACAACGAAAAGGAGAAGAACCATGAAAAAGTTTTGGGCAATTCTGCTGGCCATGATGCTCGTGCTGAGCATGGTCACTGTCGCAGGCGCTTCTGAAGTGACGGAAGGCGATACGACGACTGCTACCGGTTTTACGATTACGGTGAATCCGAAGGACGATGTGGATCACGAATACCAGGTGTACCAGATTTTCACTGCTGATGTTGTAACAAATGAATCTGGTGCGAAAGTGCTGACGAGCGTCAAGTGGGGCGCAAACGCCAAGAACGACACTGCTGCGGTCACGACTGGTGATCCTGTGCCGGACGCTGTTCTGGAGGCTCTTAAAGCTGTTTCGGGCACGAATCAGGAAAAGCTGGCTGAAATCACGAAGTACTGGAACGCTGAATCCGCTCCGGTTGATACGTTCTCTTCCACCAAAGCAGCCCCCGGCAAGAGCCAGAAACTGACCCCTGGCTATTACCTTGTGCGGGACAATCAGGCAAAGCTGGAAGGCAAGGACGGCGCTGCCACGCTGCTGATTGTAAAGGTGCTGGATCAGGACATCGTTGCGACTGCAAAGTCTGAAAAGCCCTCTGTGGACAAGCAGGTACAGGACGAAGTTGCTGATGCTGAAAAGAACGGCGGAGAAGTGAATCCGGAAGGCTGGGGCGAGAGCGCCGACCACGCGCTGTTTGAAAACTTCAAGTTCCGTCTGGTCGCGACTATTCCGGTCAATGCGGATTATAATGACTATCCGACGTACAAGCTGGTCTTCAACGACACCATGTCCAAGGGCATTACCTTCGTTCAGATTGATTCTGTGAAGGTGAACGGCATCGCACTGAAAGGTACCGATTATGTTTGCACTGCAACGCCTGGTCAGAAGGGCGCAGGCAAGGTTGGTGAAAATCAGGATAAGCCGTCTTGGACGCTCACAATCGAAGACCTGAAGAAGGTGATGAAAGAAAACACCAGCATCCTTGTTACGGACAAGATTACGGTTGAGGTTGTTTACACGGCGTATCTGAACGAAGAAGCGCAGGTCTTCAACGCGAGCGCAACCAGCACGAACAACAAGAACAGCGTCGATTTGGAATACTCCAACAACCCCAATGCTGATGGCATGGGTAAAACGCCGGAAGACCATGTGTGGCTCTTCACCTATGTTGTGAACAACACGAAGTATGCGAACACGGCTGAAGCAGGCAAAGAACTGGCTGGCGCTGGCTTCACGCTTTATGACCAAAATGATCGTGTTGTTCCGCTGTGGAAGGATGCCGATGGCAATTACGTTGTCGCAGGCACCACGAAGCCGAATGATACCTATACGGATGTCGCAAACAATGAAATGATTACGGAAGCCAATGGTACGTTCAACATCATCGGTCTGGATCACGGCACGTACACGCTGAAGGAAACCACGGTCCCTGCTACCTATAATCCGCTGGATCCTGTCACCATCACGATTTCGGCAGACCACAAGGAAGCTGCTGGCGGTGCAAGTGCAACCATGGAACTCACGGCGGCTTCTACGATGAACAACAAGCTCGTCAACAAGTCCGGCGCGACCCTGCCTGAGACCGGCGGCATCGGCACGACCATCTTCTACGTGCTGGGCGGCATGATGTTCGTGGGCGCGGCGCTCATCCTCATCGTTCGCCGCAAGGCCGAAGCGGACGAAATCTGATTTCTCTCCCGCAATTCGTTGAACATCCCCATGTTCTGATGAAACCCCTGCCGGGCGGTGCGCGCAATGCCGCCGCCCGGCATTCCCAAATGGGAAAATGAAGCATGATTGCAGAAAGGAGGCGGCTCATGAAGCGCAATATGACAACCATTTTGCTGTTTGTGGTGCTGTTTGTGGGTCTGGCGCTCCTTCTGTACCCGTCCGTGTCGGATTTCTACAATTCCTTCCACCAGTCGCGTGCCGTAGCCACCTACAACACGGTGGTGGAGCAGGAGTCCAAGAAGGATTACGAGGCGGATTGGGCGGCGGCAAACGCTTATAACGAAAAACTCCGCGCACAGTCCACCGTTGATCGCTTGATCATGACCGACGAGGAGCGCGAGGAGTACGACGCGGTGATGAATGTCGGCGGTTCGGGCATCATCGGGGTGATTGAGATTCCGCAGATTGCCGTGACGCTGCCGCTGTATCACTCTACGAACGCCAACGTGCTTCAGGTCGCCGTCGGTCACATTGAGGGCACAAGCCTGCCGACCGGCGAACCGGGGACGCATTCCGCCTTCTCGGCGCATCGAGGGCTGCCCTCCGCCAAGCTCTTTACCAACCTTGACCAGCTCACCTACGGCGATACCTTCACCCTCCGCGTGCTGGACAAGGTGCTGACCTATGAAATCGACCAGATTCTCATTGTTGAGCCGCATGACGTCAGCGCACTGCAAATCTATGACGGCATGGATTTGTGCACGCTCGTCACCTGCACGCCCTACGGCATTAACTCGCACCGGCTGCTTGTCCGTGGACACCGGGTCGAAACGTCGCTTGCGCAGCTATCCGTGCGCATCTCCGCGGACGCACTCGTGATTGACCCCTACATCGTCGCGCCGATTGTCGCCGCGCCGATGCTGCTGATTCTCCTCATTCTCATGCTGGTAACGACCAGCCCGAAACACAAGAAGCGGAAAGGAGCTGAGCGGTCGTGATGAGCCGCAAACCCTCGCGCCTGCTGGCGCTTGTCCTGCTGACAGCATTGTGCTGCCTTCTGCTTGCGCCCTGCGCGCTTGCCTTTGAACGGGTGGATTTGACGCACCCCTTGACGTTCGCCATTCAGGCGGATGACAACGAGGATGATGCGCACCTGCCCGGCGTGACCTTCCAGCTGTATCAGGTGGCGGACATGGATGCGGACGCTCGGTTCGCCCTGCGCAGCCCGTACAGCACCCTGAATATCGACATTAACGCGCTGAAGAACGCGGCGGACTGGGCAGCCGCGTCCGAAGCGATGAAAGCCCTTGCTGCGTCCGAAACGCCTGATTTCACCGGCACGACGGACGAAAACGGCAGAGTAACATTTACGGGACTCAACCCCGGTCTGTACCTTGTTTCTGGCACGCCGGTCATCATCGGCGGCTGGGCGTACAGCTTCCAGTCCTTCTTGACCTCTGTGCCGACGCGCAATGTGGACGACGAGTGGCAGTATGACGTCCTCTCCACCATCAAGCTGGAGCGCTCGCCCGCGCTGATTGACCTTGAGTGCGTCAAGGTGTGGGACGACGACAACCGCGGCACATATCGCCCTGTGCAGATAGAAATTCATCTGATGCAGGACGGTCAGCATATCGACACGGTGATTCTGAACAGCGAAAACAACTGGCATCATATCTTCAAGGATTTGCCGGCTGACCATGTGTACACCCTCAACGAGGTTCTGGGGGCTGATGTGTACTATGAGCCGGAATATTCCATCGAAAACGGCGTGTATGTGATTACCAACCGCCGCACGGTCACGCCGACCCCGACCGCCCCGATTCCCGAAACGGGGCAGCTGTGGTGGCCGGTGCCGATTCTGGCGGGCGCGGGCATGATTCTGTTCGTCATTGGCTGGATTCTGCACCGGAAATGGAGCCAAGAGCATGAAGAACCGTAAGGGCAATTTGCTGATGACGCTGGGGCTGGTGCTGATTTTGGCGGCACTGGCGCTGGTGGGCTACAACCAGTGGGATGCCAGCCGCGCGCAGCAGGAGTCGGATGATGCGCTGATGGCGCTGGAGCAGATTCGCATTCAGCGGCAGATGGAATCGCAGCAAACCGCTGCACCGCCCGTAGTCACCGCGACGATGATGCCGACAGACACACCCGCGACGGATGCGCCGATAACCGACGCGCCGACGGCGGATGCCACTGCGGCGGATAACCCGGCAGCATCCACGCCCTCCGTAACTGACGCACTGACGACCGACATTCCGCGCGATGACGCAACCGCCACGAACACCCCTGTGACGGATGCACCCGCAACGGCGAATCCTGCGACGAATCCGCCGAAACCGACGAGCGCACCAACGGCGAATCCTGCGACGAATCCGCCGAAACCGACGAGCGCGCCGACGGCGAATCCTGCGACGAATCCGCCGAATCCGACGAGCGCGCTAACGGCGAATCCTGCAACGAACCCGCCGAAACTGACGAGCGCGCCGACGACAGAGAATGCGACGAATCCGACGAAGCCGACGAGCGCGCCGACGGCAGGGGTTGCGACGAATCCGCCGAAGCCGACGAGCACGCCGACGGCAGGGACTGCGACGAATCCGCCGAAACCGACGAGCGCGCCGACGGCAGGGGATGCGACGAATCCGCCGAAACCGACAAACGCGCCGACGGCAGGGACTGCAACGAACCCGCCGAAGCCGACAAACGCGCCGACGGCAGGGACTGCAACGAATCCGCCAAATCCGACGAGCACGCCGGAAATCACCGAAACGCCCATGCCGACGGAATCACCCGAACCGACGGAAACGCCTGAACCGACACCGTCCCCCGAACCCACGTCGACACCCACGCCCGCGCCGACAGGCAAGCTCTACGAGCGTGTGCCGGGAATCGAAATGCCGGGCGAGAAGGTCAATGGGCACGAGTATATCGGCACGCTGTCCATTCCGTCGCTGGGGCTGAAAGTGCCGGTGCAGCGCAACTGGTCGTACGAGAACCTGAGCGTGTCGCCGTGCCGCTATTCCGGCAGCGCCTACGCGGGCAACCTCGCTATTATTGCGCACACCTACCACTTTGGCAAGCTGAGCAGCTTGGCGCTGGACGCAACCGTTACCTTCACGGACATGGAGAATAACGTTTTCCGCTACGTTGTGCGGGAGAAAAACACGATTTCCCCCAACGATGCGAACGAAATTGCCCATTCCGGCTATGACCTGACGCTTGTGACCTGCACCATTAGCGGCACAAAACGCGTGGCGGTGTACTGCGAGCGCGTGAAATAATCCAACAAAAGGACTGTCTGCAACGGGCAGCCCTTTTTTCGTGAAATCCATGCAACACGGCAGGAATTGACGGGGTGGAGCGCGAAATAAAACAATCGCGGCGTAACTTTCGCCGCAGGAAGGGAAAGCAACCTTGAACTGGAAAATACACCTTTATCGTGCTATCCTCTGGCTGATTACGCTGACCCTGCTGCTGGTGATGTTCGGCTTCTCGGCACAGGAAGGCACGCAGTCCGGCAGCATCAGCGATAAAATTGCCCGTCCAATTACGGATTCTCTGGCGCAGCGGCAGGGACTGACGGGGAAGGCGTACTGGAAGCTATATGCACAGGTGGATTTTGCCGTGCGGAAAACGGCGCATTTCTTGGAGTACACGCTCTTGGGACTGCTGCTGACGCTGCTGCTGGACAGCTACTGCGCCCGCTGGCACTGGCTGTCATGGGCGGGATGTACGCTCTATGCCGCGACGGACGAAATCCATCAGCTTTTCGTTGCCGGGCGTACGGGCAAGTGGCAGGATGTGGTGCTGGACTCATCGGGCGCGCTGGCGGGGCTGCTGCTGGCGATGCTCGTGCTCTGGCTGATTCGGCGGCGCAGGGCGAAAAAGCAATCAACATAATAAATAGGAGGCAGATTATGCTGACAATCGAACAGCTTTACGACCTTAACCACACTTTGGCGGCGGATTACCTGCGGCAGTTTACCTATCCGTGGGAGGCGCTTGCGGGCATCAAGGCGGAAATCCTGCGCATCGGCGTGGCGCTTGACCCGGCGGAATACACCGAAATCAGCGAGCATGTCTGGGTGCACAAAACCGCGACGGTTGCGCCGACGGCGTATCTGGGTGCGCCCTGCATCATCGGCGCGCGGACGGAAGTGCGGCATTGCGCGTTCATCCGCGGCAGTGCGCTGGTAGGGGCAGACTGTGTGGTCGGCAACTCTGTGGAGCTGAAGAACGTGATTCTTTTCGACCATGTACAGACGCCGCACTACAACTACGTCGGTGACAGCATTCTCGGCTATTGCAGCCACATGGGGGCGGGGTCGATTACCAGCAACGTGAAGAGCGACAAGAAGCTGGTGACGGTTCGCGGCGCAGGCGAAAGCATGGCAACCGGCTTGAAGAAAATGGGCGCAATGCTTGGCGACTATGTGGAAGTCGGCTGCAACAGCGTGCTGAACCCCGGCACGGTTATCGGGCGGGAGAGCCAAATCTACCCGCTGAGCTGCGTGCGTGGTGAAGTGCCCGAAAGAAGCATCTGGAAAACTGGCGGCGTGGTGGTGAAGAAGCAATGATTCAGCCGATTGTGAGAGATGTGATGTTCCTGTCCTGCAAGAGCCAGATGGCGACGACGGAGGATTTGCCCGTTGCGCGTGACCTCGCGGATACCCTGCGCGCCCATGCGCACGAGTGCGTCGGCATGGCGGCGAACATGATTGGCGTCCGCAAGCGCATCATTGCGGTGATGGCGGGGAAAACCGTGCTGGTGATGCTTAACCCGGTCATCACGGATCGCCAGATTCCCTTCGCGGCGCAGGAGGGGTGCTTGTCGCTGGACGGCGAGCGCCCGTGTTTGCGATATCAGCAGATTTTGGTGGAATATCAGGATGAGAAGCTGCAGCGGCATGTGCAGCGGTTCTCTGGTTTCACCGCGCAGGTGATTCAGCATGAGGTGGATCATTTGGAAGGCATCATTATTTGAGGTGAGGACATGACTATCACACAAACGCTCTGTCAGGAGTTCCAAACCGCCCCGTGGCAAATCGACGCCGTCATTCGCCTGCTTGACGAGGGCTGCACGCTGCCGTTTATCGCGCGTTACCGCAAGGAACAGCACGGGTCGCTGGATGACCAGAAGCTGCGTGAAATCAGCGAACGGCTGACGGCACTGCGGGCGCTCGAAGCGCGTCGGCAGGAAATCAGTGAAAGCCTGCAAAAGTTAGATGTCTGGACGGAGAAGCTGCAAAGCGACCTCGATGCTGCCGCGACATTGGCGCAATTGGAGGATATTTATCGCCCGTACCGCCCGAAGCGCCGTACCCGCGCGTCGATTGCCAAGGAGAAGGGGCTGGAGCCGCTTGCGAACGCGCTGATGCTCCAGCAGCGGAACATGATGGCGCCGGAAACCATCGCCCTGCGCTATGTGAACGCGGAGAAGGGCGTCGAAACGGCGGAGGATGCCCTGCAAGGCGCGATGGACATCATCGCCGAGGTCGTCAGCGACGATGCCGCCGTCCGCACGAAGCTCAAAACGTACTACCATCAAACGGCGATGGTCGCGACGGTCGCGGCGAAAGACGAGGACAGCACCTACCGCATGTACTACGACCACCGTGAGCCGCTGCGCCTGATGCCGTCGCACCGGGTGTTGGCGATGAACCGCGGGGAGAAGGAGGGCTTCCTCAAAGTTGCGCTGGACGTGGACAAGGAGAAGGCACAGCAGCTCGTGCGCTACGGCTTCGTGCAGCAGACGGGCAGTCCGGCGTGCAAGTACGTCGCGCAGGCGTGCGACGACGCGTACACGCGCCTGATTGCGCCGTCGCTGGACACGGAACTGCGCGCGGAATTGACCGACAAGGCGAGCGCAGCGGCGATTCGCGTGTTCGCGCTGAATCTGCGCCCGCTGCTGATGCAGCCGCCGGTGCGAGGAAAGGTCGCGATGGGGCTTGACCCCGGCATCCGCACGGGCTGCAAGGTCGCGGTTGTGGACGAAACCGGGCGCGTGCTGGATACGGGCGTCATTTTCCCGCTGCCCAGCCACGGCAAGGTTGCGCAGGCGAAGGAAACCGTCAAGCGCATGATCCAGAAGCACCGCGTCGGCATCGTCGCCATCGGCAACGGCACGGCGGGACGCGAGACAGAGCAGTTCTTCGTCGAGGTGATGAAGGAGCTGGCCCTGGGTGACGCGCTCAAATACATGGTCGTCAGCGAGGCGGGCGCGTCGGTGTATTCCGCGTCGAAGCTGGCGGCGGAGGAGTTCCCGCAGTTTGATGTCAGTCTGCGTTCGGCGGTGTCGATTGCGCGGCGGCTGCAGGATCCGCTGGCGGAGCTGGTCAAAATCGACCCGAAGGCGATTGGCGTAGGACAGTATCAGCATGACCTGAAAGCAGCGGAACTGGACGCGGCGCTGGGCGGCGTGGTCGAGGACTGTGTGAACAGCGTCGGCGTGGACGTGAATACGGCGAGCGTGTCGCTGCTGAGTTACGTCGCGGGCATCAACACGACCGTCGCGAAGAACATCGTGGCGTACCGCGAGGAAAACGGCGCGTTCACGACCCGCGCACAGCTGAAGAAAGTGCCGCGCCTTGGCCCCAAAGCTTTCGAGCAGTGCGCAGGCTTCCTGCGCATTCCCGGCGGCAAGGACTTGATAGAGAACACAGGCGTTCACCCGGAGAGTTACGACGCGGCGCGCGCGCTGCTGAAGCACTTTTCGCTCACCCCGGCGGAGGCGGTCGGCAAGCTGCTGACCTTGGCGGACGCGGAGGGGTTCGCGGCGCTGGCGAAGCAGCTGAATGTGGGTGAACCGACCCTGCGCGACATTGCGGCGGAGCTGTCCCGCCCCGGCCGCGACCCGCGTGATGAGCTGCCGCAGGTGCTGATGCGCAGCGACGTGATGGATTTGAAGGACTTGCAGCCCGGTATGGAGCTTCGCGGCACGGTGCGCAACGTGACCGACTTCGGCGCGTTTGTGGACATCGGCGTTCACCGCGACGGCTTGGTGCATATCAGCCAGATGGCGCAGCGACGCGTGAATCATCCGAGCGAAGTCGTCCGAGTCGGCGACATCGTGACCGTGTGGGTGCTGGAAGCGGATGCGAAAACAAACAGAATTAGTCTGACAATGCGTCCGCCGGCGAAAGGGGAAGGCAATTTCTCAACAACCAAAAGCACACAAACTAAAAAACTAACATAACAGACCTGTAACATCCGAAGGGGCACCGAAGGTTTCCAAAGGGCGATCGGAAAGCCCTTTGGTCGCTCCCGAAGGAGCGAAATCCCTGCGTAACAATCCAATCCTATAAGCAATAGGAGGAAAATTCATGCAAAACATGCGAAAATGGATTGCACTATTCTTGACCATGCTGCTGCCGGTGCTTCCGGCGGCCGCCGAGGAGGAATCAACCATGCTGACAGGCAAAACAGCGACGGAAATCGTTGAGATGATGGGTTTCGGGTGGAATCTGGGCAATACGCTGGACGCAACCGGCGGCAATACCGCGGATGTGACCGCGCAGGAGCAGTCGTGGGGGAACGCGAAAATCACCCCGGAACTGATGGTGCGCGTGAAGGAAGCGGGCTTTGACACCATCCGCATCCCCGTGACTTGGTACCGCTATACCTCGGACGATGGGACGTACACCATCCGCGAGGACTTCCTCCAGCACGTCCGCGAAGTGGTCGAGTGGGCGCGAGAGGCGGACTTGTTCGTCATCCTCAATATGCACCACGAAGCGTGGATTAACGAGCCGAATTTCGCGGCGGACGCGGAGAAAATCGGCGAGCAGCTGACGGCAATGTGGCGGCAGATTGCGGACACCTTCGCCGACTTTGACCAGCATGTGATTTTCGAGGGCATGAACGAGCCGCGCGCGCAGGGTACGAACTATGAGTGGGGCGGCAACGCGGCGTGCTACGCTGCCGTCAACTACCTCAACCAAGTGTTCGTGAATACCATCCGCAAGGACGCCAAGGGCTGCAATGCCGAGCGCTGCCTGATGATTCCGGGCTACGCGGCGACCAGCTCCCCGGCGGGCACGGCGGCGATTGCCCTGCCGACGGTGGACGGCGAAGCGGCGGCAAACATCATCGTGTCTGTGCATTCGTATGATCCGCAGACCTTCTGCCTGCAGGATACGCAGACGACGTTCGACCCGGAGAAGGATGGCGCGAAAATCAACCGCGTGTTCGAGAACATCAAGGAAACCTTCCTTGACCGGGGGATTCCGGTCGTGATGGGCGAAACGGGTGCGACGAACACGAATGGCAATCACGACGAGCGCGCGAAGTGGGCGTACTGTGTCGCGCAGAATGCCCAGCGCTACGGCGTGCCGATTGTCATCTGGGACAATGGGAACAATCAGACGTCCGGCGGTGAGTGCCACGCCTGGATTCGCCGCGCGGTGAATCCGAAGCTGCGCAGTCAGGCGACGAGCGTGGTGTACCCGCAGGTGCTGGACGCGCTGTGGGAAGGCAAGAACAGCACGGCATGGGGCAGTGCGCTGACGGAAGTGCGCGCGGAGGCGGACGAGAGCATCCTCTGGGCGAACGCCGACGGCTTGACGAGCCAGAAGGAATGGGATTCCTCCTACATCCAGCTCGAAGCGAAAATAGAGTGGTTCGCGGACGGCGCACGCATTGGCATTCGCTATTCCGGCGCGGGTACGCCTAAAATTGTGCTGGACAGCGCGGAAAAGAGCGTCTGGTGGATTCCGGTGGACGCGGCGAGCGTCGAACAGAACGCGGACGGTACGAAAACCGCGTGGTTCACGAGCGAAATCCTGCTGGCGGAAATGCGCAAAAACGGCGTTGATAACCCTGCACAGCTGCAAAATTGTTATGTCATCGCGACGAACGGGAAGATTACCGCTTACCGCATCACCGTAGAGGGCATGGCGACGGCGCTGACGATCTACCATGTGAACGGCAGCGCGATTCATCAGGCGGATTTGCCGGATGCCCCGACCTACCTGCACATGACCTTCTGCGGCTGGTACACCACGCCGGATTATCAGCCCGGCACGGAAATCACGGACGCGAGCGGCGCTTCGGACGTATGGGCGAAGATGGCGCTGGACATAAGCGTCATTAAGTAACAAAGGAGTCAAAAACGTTGGATTTTGAATATCTACTGTTTTTGCAGAACCTCCGGGCGGAAGCGCCGAACTTCATCAACAGCTTGCTGCTCTTCATTTCGGAATTTGCCGCCGGGTCGCTGCCGGTTGTCATTATCGTCGTATTTTACTGGTGCATCGACAAGCGCACCGGGCAGCGGATGGGGCTGTGCTTCGCGGGTGCAACGATGGTGACGCAGCTCATCAAGAATATCGCGTGCGTCTATCGCCCGTGGAAGCAGGATGCGCGGCTGCAAATCGCTCCGGAAGCGGCGGCAACGGCAACGGGCTACTCGTTTCCCAGCGGACATGCGACATTGGCAGCGTCCTTTTACGGAAACCTCGCGGCGTACCTGAAAAAGTACAGCAAATGGTGGATGCTGCCGTGCGTGCTGCTGACGCTGCTGACGGCGTTTGCCCGCAACTGGCTCGGCGCGCACACGCCGCAAGATGTGCTGGTTGGGATGATGATTGCGCTGGTCGTGCTGCTGCTGTCAAAATACCTGCTGAACTGGGCGGACGGCGGCAAGAACCGCGACTGGCTGCTGGCAACTATCGGCATCATCCTGTCTGCCGCGATGCTGATTTACACCAGCGTGAAGCCGTATCCGATGGATGTGCTGCCGGACGGAACGCTGCTGGTTGACCCGTGGGACATGGTGACGGACTGCTACAAGGCGGCGGGGGCGATGATGGGCTTCTGCCTTGGCTGGGTGCTGGAGAGGCACTTTGTCGGTTTTGATGCAAAGGGTGCGGGCAAGGCGCGCGTGATTCGCGGCGTGGTCGGCGTGGCGCTGCTGCTGGCGGTGCGGAAGGGACTGAAGGCGGCGGGTAATCTGCTGCTGGATGCGCACTGGCTGGGCTTTGCAGAGATGTTCGGACTGATGCTGTTCGCGATTGTGCTGTATCCGGCACTGTTCCAGTGGGCGGAGGGAAGGAAAGGCAAATCGTGAAATTGGGCGTTTCGGGCGAAAATGGCTCGGAGCGCCTTTTTTGTGTACGCATTTTGTGCATGAATGCATATGCGCCGGGATATGATAGGAATACGCACCCGGAAAGGATGCAGGAAAGAGAGGAAAGACGCATGGAAGAACGCAAATGTGTCGGTTGGCAGGAACAGGAGACGTCCCGCCTGTTTTCCGCTGTGCAGGAGGCGCGGGGCAGCGGCGCACCGCTTCGGCAAGTGTTCGAGGACTTATCCGTGGACTTGGGACGCAAACCCAACAGCATTCGCAACTACTATTACGCCTGTTTGCGGAATCAGGAGCAGAATACGCCGCGCGTACAGGCGTTCATTCCCTTCACGGAGGCGGAGACGCATGATCTCTTGCGTCAGGTGCTGACGGGCTGCGGGCAGGGCATGAGCGTCCGCGCGTGTGTTATGCGGATGGCAGACGGCGACCACAGCCGGATGCTGCGCTATCAGAATAAGTATCGCGCGATTTTGAAGCATCATCCGGAGATGATTGCGCAGGTGCGGCAGGAGCTGCTGGCAGAGGGCGTTGCTGCGCCCGCGCAGGGGAAGAATCCGCCTGATGAGGCAGAGAACCGCGCCGCGTCCCAGATGATGGCGGAGCCGTGCGTGCAGAAAATGCTGGAGGGCATGAAGGAGCTGCTTTGGCGCGCGTCGGCGGCGGAGGAAAAGGAGCAATTGCAGCGTTCGCTCGATCGAATGCGCGTGGAGCAGGATTTGCGGCGGATTGCGTGGGAGAAAGATTATGACGCGGCTGTGCAGCTGATTCGGGAGATGCGGGCGTGCTTGGAAAGCGTTCGTAATTCGCTGGACGGGGAGAAGCGCTGCGATGTGGAGGACTGCCTTGCGAAAGCCGCCGCGTTCGCCCAATAAACACGCGGGAGAAGCCTGAAAGTGTCAGCAACTGAATCGCGCGCAAGGGTCAAGGGGGGATTTCGCCTCGTTTCATTCGCCCCTTGCGTTCCCCCGAAAAATGCGGTATACTGTCCTTGTAAAGGGGGCATCCACATGAAAATCGGAATTCGGCTGCATGATACGGCGGGGAGTAATTTGGAGGAACACCTGCGTAACGCAAAGGAGCAGGGGTTTTCCTGTGTCCATATCGCGATGAGCAAGGTCGTGCCGGGGTTTAAGATGGCGGATGCGCCGGAGCTGCTGACGGACGCGCTGGCGGATGAGGTGCGCGGGCTGCTGGAGAAGTACAATCAACGGTGCGTGCTGCTGGGGTGCTATTTGAACCTGTGCAGCCCCGATTTGGCGGCGCATGAGCGCACGCTGATGAATTATCGTGCGCATTTGCGGTTTGGCAAAAAAATCGGTGCGCTGATGGTCGGCACGGAAACCGGCGCGCCCAATATCGGTTACAAATCCTGCCCGGAGTGCCGGACGGAGGAGAGCCTGCGCCTGTTTATCGAGCGCGTGAAGCCTGTCGTCCGCTGGGCGGAGGAAGAGGGCATGATGTTCGCTATCGAGCCGGTCACGCGTCACATCGTCTGCACGGCGGAAAGGTGTCAGCGGGTGCTGGCGGAGGTGCACTCCGAAAACCTGCGGGTTATTCTTGATGCAGTGAACCTGCTCGACCGCGAGAACGTCCATCAGGCGCAAGAAGTCGTAACGGATGCGATTGCGCGTTTGGGGGATTCCGCCGAGTTGCTGCACATCAAGGATTTCCTGCCCGATGGCACGGACGAGTGTGCGTGGGCGCGGCAGAATATCGCGAATGTCAACATGTTTGATGGGCTGCTGTCGATTGCGCCGGGGCTGGGGCAGATGGATTACCGCCCGCTGATGCAGCTCGCGAAGTGCCGAAATCTGCCGATGACGCTGGAGAACACAAATCCGCAGAACGCGGTGTCGGCGCGCCGTACACTCGAAAAGACGCTGGAGGAATGCTGAATGGCAATGGATTTGCAGCGCCTGATGAGTCTGCTGCGCCAGTGTATGCAGCGCTACGATATGGTGTCGGCGGGGGATAAAATCGCGGTCGGACTGTCCGGCGGCAAGGATAGCCTGACGCTGCTGATGGGCCTGAAGCACCTCCAGCGGTTCTATCCCGTGCCGTACGGGCTGTGCGCGATTCACGTCGGCAGCGGTGCGCCGGGCAGCGAGGCAGATGTGGAGACGATGCGGCAGTTCTGCGAAGGATTAGACGTGCCGTTCTATTTCGTGGATGCAAAGGTGTACCAGATTGTGTTTGAAATCCGCAAGGAGAAGCACCCGTGCAGCCTGTGCGCCAAGCTCCGGCGCGGTGCGCTCAACGACAAGACAATGGCGCTGGGATGCAATAAAATCGCGTATGCGCACCATCAGGACGATTTCATCGAAACGAGCCTGATGAATCTGATGCTGGAGGGGCACTACGACTGCTTTCCGCCTGTGACGCACCTTGACCGCACGAATCTGCAAGTCCTTCGCCCCATGCTCATGGTCAAGGAGCGCGACGTGATTGGCTTTGCGCGGAGGGAAAATCTACCTGTTGTCAAGAATCCATGCCCTGCCGATGGTCATACACGCCGGCAGGACGTGAAGGACTTCATCCGGCGCAGTCGCGACGTCTTTCCGCAGGGACGCGAATGCCTATATGCATCGCTGCTGGACTATTTCGACCGAAATGTGACGAAAAATGCAAAAAACGGGTAAAAATCCTCCGAAAACGATATTTTTGGTGAAAAACAACAAAAGCTTTCGTAAAAAATACGAAAAAATGGCGCATTTAGCCGAAAAAAATGTACAAAACGCCCGAAAACAGGGAAGTAACGATGTAATGATGACAAGTAACCTACTTGACACCATCCGAAAGTAGTGTATAATGGACAATATACGTTGGTATAGGTGACTGATTGCGGGGATGTGGTTTGTCCACTTGCCAATGTATAAGAATGGCTGAAGTGTCACTAAGAACCGAATTTGGCAGATGCAAAATGCCCTCCGACGCAAAATTATCGGGGGGGGGTATTTTGTCTGCCGATTTTGCAACCTCTGGTTTCACACCGCCCGATGGAAAGTAGGACAAGCCGATGATTACCATGCAGGAAATGGAGAAGGAGCTGGCCATTTACCGCAAGAACTTTACCGCGGTTCGCCTCATCAGCGAGGCGGATATCTTGCGTACAATTGAAGCGCGCAAGCACAATCCGGCTTCACGCGCCTGCCCCTGCCGGGATGGGCGGATGACATCGCAGGGATGCCGAAACTGCATCGTTCTCCGGGCGTACATGGAGAAATGCAAGAAAATCAAGCTCGAATACGATGACCCGAATGTCTATCAGGTGACAGCGCGTTACCTGCATGTCGAGGGTGGGCGCTATGTGCTGGAACTGGTGCAGAAACTTGACGACGACATGATGATTGACGCCGAGTCGGGCGAGAAGCTTGCCAATCGCCTGTCCAGTTATGAGGACAAGCTGTACCACGATGCGCTCACGGGGACGCTCAACCGCCGCTATTACGAGGAACACATGTGCAAAACCGTCTATGAGGCGGGCATTGCCATGATTGATGTGGATAACTTCAAACTTTATAATGATGTTTTCGGGCACCGCGCGGGCGATGTTGTGCTGGAGACGATGGCGCAGTCCGTTAAGCTGCATACCGCGAGCGGCGATTTGCTGGTGCGCCTGGGAGGAGACGAGTTCCTGCTGGTTATGCCCGGCATCCCCGCTGACCGCCTGTACAGCCGCCTGCTGCAAGTGAGCGAGGCGGTGCACAATACGCCTGTGCCGGGGTACACGAATCTGCAAATTTCGATTAGCATCGGCGGCGTGATGGGCAATGGCCGCCTGCTGGAAACGGCCGTGGAGCAGGCTGACCAGCTGATGTATCAGGCGAAAACGCATACGAACATGGTTATGACGGAGATGATGCTGGCGCAGTCGTCGGAACAGGAGAATGAGCTGCACGCGCGGAAAGAACGCATCCTGATTGTGGATGACTCGGAGTTGAACCGCGCGCTGCTGACGGAAATGCTGGAGGACGACTACGAGATTCTGGAAGCTGCGAATGGGCAGGAGTGCATGGACATCCTGAACGCGGGCAGCGAGAAAATTTCGCTGATGCTGCTGGATCTGCTGATGCCTGTGATGGACGGCTTCGAGGTGCTGGCGTCGATGAACCGCAGCCACATGCTGGAAAATCTGCCGGTTATCATGATATCCAGCGAGGACTCGGATGCTTTTATCCGCCGCGCCTACGAGCAGGGCGTGAGCGACTACATCAGCCGCCCGTTCGATGCGAAAGTAGTCTATCGGCGCGTTTACAACACCATTAAGCTGTACGCCAAGCAGCGTCGCCTGGTGTCAATGGTCACGAGCCAAATCCTCGAAAAAGAAAAGAACAACATGCTGCTGATTAACATCCTGAGCCATGTGGTGGAGTTCCGGAACGGTCAAAACGGCTCGCATGTGCAGCATATGCGGCAATTGTCGGAGCGGATTCTGGAGACGCTGTGTGCCAAAACCGACCGCTACCGCCTGACCCCGCAGGACTGCGACCTGATTGCCCTTGCGTCGTCAATGCACGATATTGGTAAAATCGCCATTGATGCGAAAATTCTGAATAAACCCGGCAAGCTGACGCCGGAAGAGTTCGAGCAGATGAAGCAGCACACGATTCTTGGCGCGAAGATGCTCGACGACCTTGCGGCGCACCACAACGAGAAGCTGGTGCGCACGGCCTGCGACATTTGCCGCTGGCACCACGAGCGCTATGATGGGCGCGGCTATCCCGACGGTCTGGTGGGGGACGAAATCCCGATTTCGGCGCAGGTCGTTTCGCTGGCGGATGTGTACGATACGCTCATCAGTGAGCGCGTCTACAAACCCGCATACAGCCATGAACAGGCGATGGCTATGATCCTGAACGGCGAGTGCGGCGTGTTTAATCCGCTGCTGATTGAGTGCCTGAAGGAACTTCGGGAGACGCTGCGGTGCGAGCTTGACGTGACGCCGTTTGACGCGAAGCGCGAAAAAGCACCGAGCGACGGCGCAAAACCTGCGGAATCCAAAGCATAAAAGACGACCCGACTGCCGGCAATATCGGCGGTCGGGTCGATTCTTACCACTGGTTAACGTGTACGCGGTTTTCTTCGTAGCGGCTGGGGCGCACTGCGCGCATGTCGATATCCTCCGCTGGATAGCCGAGCGCGAGTATCGAATGCGGTACAATCGTCTCCGGCAGCTGGAAAATCGCCGCCTGCCGCTTCACGCGCTTTTCGTCCGGCCAAGTGCCGAGCCAGACCGATCCGATGCCGAGGTCGTTCGCCGCTAACGTCATGTTCTGCGCGGCAATCGCGGCGTCAATCACCCAGAAATCCGGCGCGGGCGGAAAAGCGCGGTCGAGGTCGCCGCAGACAAGAATCGCCGCCGCTGCCTGATTCAGCATCCGCGCGACGCGCCCGTTCGCCTCCGCCATCTGCGCGAGCTTTTCCCGGTCGGTTACGACAATGAACGCCCATTCGCGGGCGTTGACGGCGCACGGCCCGCTCATCGCGGCTTCGAGAATGGTGTGGAGTTTGTCGGGTTCAATCGGCTTGTCGGCAAATTTGCGCACGCTGCGGCGGGTGAGGATGTTCTGCATGGTTTCCATGGGGGAGACTCCTTTCAATGATGATAAATAGTGTTTTTTTGCATTGCGCGGGAGTTTCGCCTCTGCGGACGCGATTCCACTGCGACCAATAAAGTTCCGTGAGAAAATGTCAGCAGCGGAAGCATATGCTGCCATCCTCAGCATAACACATTTGTGTGCGCAAGACAACGCGCACCACCGAAAAAATCGCGGGTGGAAAATTGTGCAGCCGCGAAGTTTCCCGGCGGGTCATGTACAAATGGGAAAGAATGTGGTATAATAAAACATGAGCCGCGAGGAACGGCTCGGAAAGGATGAAACACCAATGCTCGATCAGAACGTTGCACGGGAAGTATTGCAGGAAGCGGTACGCACCGGCGGTGATTTCGCTGAAATTTTCATGGAAGACCGCATTGACCACGCAATGGGGATGCGCTCTCATAAGCTGGAAAGCGCGACGACCAGCCGGACGCACGGCGCGGGCGTGCGCGTGTTCAGCGGTACGAATGCGATTTATGTCTACACCAACGATACCAGCCGGGAAGGGCTGATGAACTGCGCGCGTCAGGCAGCGGCGGCGGTGCGCGGCGGCAAGGGCTGCGTCGTTGCGCCGTTTAAGCCGTGGGATGCCTCCCGCCCGGAAGAAATTCTGCTCCTGCCGACTGACGTGAAGGCGGCACTCAAGGCGGAGAAGCTCCGCGCGGCGGAAGCGGCGGCGCGCAGTGTCTCCCCGGAAATTGTGCAGGTGATGGCGAATTATGGCGACCATGTGCAGGATGTGTGCATCTGCAATACCGAGGGCGTGTTCGTGACCGACCGCCGTGTGCAGACGCGCCTGCGCGTGAGTGCGATTGCCAGCAACGGCACGGAAAATCAGTCCGGCAGTGATGCGCCCGGCGCGTCCATGGGCTTTGAACTGTTTGACACGCGCGTGAATGCGGAGGAATCAGGGAAAATTGCTGCCCAGCAGGCCGTGACGATGCTTCATGCACCGGTATGCCCGGCGGGTGTGATGCCCGTCGCGATTGACAACGGCTTCGGCGGCGTTATCTTCCACGAAGCGTGCGGCCATTCGCTGGAGGCGACCAGCGTGGGCATCGGCGTGAGCGAATTCTGCGGCAAGCTCGGTCAGCAGATTGCCTCGCCCATCGTGACCGCCATCGACGACGGCACGCTTGTCAACAACTGGGGTCAAATCCATGTGGACGACGAAGGCACGCCCAGCCAGCGCACGGTGCTGATTGAGAACGGCATTTTGAAGAGCTACATGGTTGACCGCCTCGGCAGCCGCCGGATGAATCACCCGATTACCGGCTCCTCCCGCCGCGAAAGCTATGCCTATGCCCCCACGAGCCGTATGCGCTCCACCTTCATCGCCCCCGGCAATGACAGCAACGAGGAAATCATCGCGTCCATGGGCGACGGTCTGTATGCCCGCAAGATGGGCGGCGGATCCGTCAACCCGGCGACGGGCGAATTCAACTTCTCCGTGGCGGAAGCGTATCTGGTGCGCGACGGCAAGATTGCCCACCCGGTGCGCGGCGCGTCCCTGATTGGGCGCGGCAGCGAAATCCTGATGAAGATTGACCGCGTTGGCAAAGAACTGGAACTGTCGCAGGGCATGTGCGGCTCCAAGAGCGGCAGCGTCCCGACCGACGTCGGTCAGCCGATGATTCGCGTCAGCAGCATCACCGTGGGCGGCCGCTAAGGAGGAAAAGCAGATGAAAGTCAACGAATTTTTGAATGAGGTGCTTGCTGCTGCGAAGGCGGCGGGCATTGACCCGGCGGAAGTATATTATCACGGCGGCGACAGCTTCAACGTGAGCGCACTGGACGGCGAAATCAGCGACTACAAGGTGGCATCCTCGTGTGGGGTATCCCTGCGCGGCATGTTTGGCGGCAAGATGGGCAGCGCGTCCACCGAGGCGTTTGATGATGATGCCGTCCGCCAGCTGATTGACGGCGTGAAGGAATCCGCCACCCTGCTGGAAACCGACGAACAGGACGAGATTTTCGCGGGCGAAGAGCGCTATCCGACCATCGAGAAGGAAGAAAGCGATGTCGCGACGACGAGCGCTGAAGCGAAAATTGAGAAGTGCCTGAAGCTGGAAGCCTTGGCGAAAGCCGCTGACCCGCGCATTGTTCGCGTACCGAGCGCGATGGTCGCGTCCTCCAGCAGCGAAGTCATCCTGCGCAACAGCTATGGGCTGAATTTACAGGATTCGGGCAGCTACTTCTTCTCCTACACCAGCTTGGTTGCGAAGGACGGCGCGTCCACCGCGGTCAATGGCAAGGTGGCTGTGTCCAGCCGCTTTGACGGCATTGACCCGGAGAAAATTGCTGCGGATGCGGCGAAAGAAACGCTGTCCCAGCTGAACGCTTCTCCCGTGCCGACGGGTGAATACCGCGTGATTTTCCGCTATGACGCCATGCAGAGCCTCTTGCAGACGTTCTGGGGCGTGTTCTCGGCGGAGAATGCCCAACAGAATCTGTCCCTCTTCGCGGGCAAGGAAGGGGAAAATGTCGCAGCGGACGTCGTGACCATCGTCGATGACCCGCTGATGAAGGGCGGCTTGGCGACGAGCGCGTTCGACGGCGAGGGCAGCGCCAGCCGCACGAAGAAGGTCGTAGACAGCGGCAAGCTGACGACCCTCCTGCACGACCGCAAGACGGCGCGCAAGCAGGGTGTTGCATCGACCGGCAATGCCGCGCGCGTGGGCGGACGCATCATGGTTGCGCCGACGAACCTGTACATTGCCGCGGGCGAGAAGTCACTGACGGAATTGATGGCGGACGTGGGCAACGGTGTGGTGATTACTGAACTGGCGGGTCTGCACGCGGGCGCGAATCCCTCCAGCGGCGATTTCAGCCTGCTCAGCAAGGGCTACACCATCGAGAATGGCAAGCGCGGCCGCGCCGTGGAGCAAATCACGGTGGCGGGCAACTTCTACCAGCTGCTGAAGAGCATCTGCGCCGTCGGCAGCGACCTGACCTTCGAGGGCAGCAGCATCGGCAGCCCGTCTGTGGACGCTGGCACGCTCAAAATCTCCGGCTAATCTGTTCTATCAAGGGGAAGCGCGGCATTTTCGCCCGTTTCCTCTTTTTTTGATTTTCGCCAACCAAACCGTTGAATGCGGCGTCTAATGATATGGGGAATCCCAAGCAACGGGAAAGACTGCTACCAGTAGGGTGTACTCCGAAGCAGTCCAGAGGGCAATCGCAGGATTCGCCTGTTTTCATTGCCCTCTGTTCGATCCCGCAGGAGCGCCCCACTGCGCAACAAAAAAAATCAACGATGCAAAAGGGAGAAAACCCTGCGCATCGCACCCCAAAATCAGAAAGGAGGCGTAACCGCAATGACCGAACAGCAGCTTCGCGAGAAGCTCCAATTCGCCTACGGAAACATGCCGGACGCAACCCGCGCAGCTTTTGAGCATTCGCTGACGCACCACCGTGCGCCGGAAACACACCGAAACATCGGCTTGAACCGGACGATGCGCATCGTCATCACCGCTGTGCTGATGGCGCTGATGCTGACGGCGGTTGGCATGGCGGCGGCGCGGTTCTTCAGCGTCACTGACGTCCACCCCGCGCAGGACGGCACGGAAGGGGACTATCAGGCGCATTATCTCGCGCTGGAGGAGCGGCATGACAGTGATTTACTGTCTGTGTCAGTCAACGACGCCGTGTACGACGGCAGCGTGCTGGCGTTCACGATGGAGATGGCGGCAAAGACGGACGACGTGCTGGCGGTGGAAGTGCGCATATGCGGCGAATGCGACGGCAAAATGTACCGTTTTGACCCGCTGGATGTCTACGGCGGCGAGTTCCAAAGCCTGCTGATGCTGCCCGACCTCGGCGGCACATTCGATGGAGAAAAGTACGCTGCGGAAGGCATTTTGCTCGACGAAACCGGACAGATGCCGCCGGAAGGAAAGCCGATTGCGTGGACAATCGAAATCGACGTGCTGAAAGCTGTCTGGCAGACGGAAACCATGCCGGATGACCTGTATGAAGCGCTCAGCGAAGAGGACGACGTGGCGCAGTACATCCGTGAGCAGGCGGAGCAGCACATCATCACGCTGACGGACGCGGGCGTGGAGGACTACCTGCTGGAAATGTGCGGCGCGGGCTGGGACGAGATAGAACAGATGTCCAAGGCGGATTTGCTCCTGCGCTGCGGCGGCTTCGAGCGCGCGGAAACATATACCGTGGCGTTCGCAACGGAAGGGAACACGCAGTACGTCCACCCGGAATTGGCTGGCTTGCGGATTCCGCTGGACGGGTACACGGCGGTTGTGGACTATGTGCGCGCATCGTTCCTCGGCGGGTGCGTGGTGCTGCACTGCGAAGCGCCGAATGGAACGGCACTGCCGAATGGGACGGCACTGCCGGACGTGTGGCGAATCTACCGTAACGACGAGCAGAATCCGGCGGGTGAAGCGGGATGGGCGCGCGCGTCGGGCTATGCGGGCGTGCCGGGCGGCGTGGTGGATGTGAATCAGCCGTCCATCTGCCTGTACTTTGCGCCGTGCGCGGATTTGACGAGCTTGCGCATCGTGCCAGAAGGCGAAGCGGGCTTCACGCTGAATTTGTCGGGAGAGAAGGGGACGGAATGAACGAAGCAACATGGATCGAAAAGATGCGCGCGGTTGAGGGAACACTCTACCATGTGACCTGCGCCATGCTGCGCGAGGAGTATGACCGCCGGGATGCGATGCAGGAGACGGCGCTGCGGGCATGGGAGAAGCAGTCGACGCTGCGCAGGGAGGAATATTTCGGCACATGGGCGGTGCGCATCTGCATCAACGTGTGCAAGGACATCCGCCGGAAGAGCAAGCCCGTTATCTCCACTGACGACGTGCCGGAAATCCCCGCGCCGCAGGGGGATACGGACTTCCGCCTGATGCTGGACAATCTGCCCGATACGCTGCGCCTGCCGGTCGTGCTGTACTATCTGGACGGGCTGACGGTGGCTGAAACCGCGCAGGCACTGGGCGTTCCGGTGGGCACGGTGAAATTCCGGCTGCATCAGGCGCGGAAAAAGCTGCGCGTGGAGCTGGACGCCCCGGAGGGAGAGGGGGCAAACGTGCAATGACCGAGCGGGAACTGCGGGAGAAGCTGCAATTCGCCTACGGAACCATGCCGGACGCAACCCGTGCCGCCTTTGAGCATTCGCTGACGCACCACCGAGTGGAAACCCGCCATCCCGCCCGGATGAGCCGAAGAATGCGGACGATTGTCACGCTTGCTCTCATGCTGATGATGCTCACGGCGGTCGGCGTAGCGGCGGCAAAACTGGCGAGCGTGACGGACTATCCGCCGCCGTCGGGGCTGACACCGGAATACATGTCACATTTGGTTACGCTGAACGAAGCCTACGACGGCGATTTGCTCACGCTGTCCGTTAATGACCTTGTGTTTGACGGCACGACGGTCGGTGTTGCCATGAACGTGCAGCCCAAGGCGGGCAAGCAGGTTTTCATGGACATGCAGGTGACGGCGGAATGCGAAGGGCGACCATACGCGCTGGAAATTGAGGGCTGCGGGGGCGGCGATTTCATGAGCGGCATGTTCCTGCCGGATGAAACGGGCAGCTGGAGTGACTCGCCATTTGGGTTCGACGGTGTGCTCTGGGATGATGATATGCAGTCGCCGCCGGAAGGCGTGCCGATTGCGTGGACGATGACGTTTGAACTGCTTCAGCCCGTGTGGAAAGTGGAATATCTGCCGGATGCGCAGTATCAGGCGCTCTTGGCGGGCGGGGCGGACACGCTCGAAGCCTATGTGCAGAATAACTGGCGGCAGCAAATCATCACCGTGACGTATGGTAGTCTGGTGGAGTATCAGTATGCGGCGGAGGCGGCGATGCTGGCGGATGGAACCATTACCGAGCCGCTTTCGGGCAGCCGGACGGAACAGCTGCTTTCCTGCGGCGGATTCCGGCGCGCGGACACAATCATCGTGCAGTTCACAACGGATTTTGCGGATGATTACGCGCATCCGGAGCTGGTCGGCAAGCGCATCGGCATGGGGGACTACGACCTCGTGATTGACAATGTGAACTTGTCATTTATGCGCGCGAACATCACCATGCACTATGAATTTTCAGCGGCGTATACCGAGGACGAAATCCGTCAAATGACGAACCTGCCGAACGCTTGGCGCGTGTATGTCAACGGCGAGACTGATTCCAGCTACGACGCCTACGCGAATTTCCAGCAGGTCACGAACGGCGCGTACGGCGTGGATATGCCCGAACAGCTGACGGTCGGCTTCGACTTCTACCCGGCGGAGACGGACATCACGCGGCTGACGTTTGTACCGATTCGCAATATGGGAGAGAGGTGGGATGCGTGCCATCCGGATGCGGAAAAGGGGTTTACGCTGGAACTTCAGGAATGATGCGCATATTTGCATAGAAAACACAACATATGAATGGAACAGCATGTTTTTTTCGCCTGACCATTTGCGTTTTTCCGCCAACCATGCTATAATGAGAGCGATTTAGGCAAGGAGGCGGAATGTGTGGCGGAGGCAGAAGAGAAGCTGGAGGTAGAGGGCTGCGGTTTCCTGTGTGTGCACGAGAAAGTGGTGGAAAAAGTGCAGCACGAGCTGCCGCAGGAGGAAACGCTGCTGCGGCTGGCAGATTTGTTCAAGGTGTTCGGCGACGGGACGCGCGTGCGCATCCTGTTCGTGCTGCTGACGGCGGAGGTGTGCGTATGCGACCTCGCGAAGCTGCTGGGCATGACACAATCCGCTGTATCGCACCAATTGCGCGTGCTGAAACAGGCACGGCTGATTAAGGCGCGGCGCGACGGCAAGACCGTGTTCTATTCGCTGGCGGATGACCATGTGGCGACGCTGCTGCGGCAGGGCATGGAGCATGTCTGCGAGGGCAGCGGGGGAGAATGCGGGGAATAAACTTCATACAAAGCAAGCGGCAGGAGGCTGATTTTTTCAGCCCCCTGCCGCGTCTTGCCTTAATAGCTCCTTACTGCTTCTTCAAATACGCCGTCATCATATATCCTGTGTACCCGTTGTATCGCACTTTCGTCCACGTTTTGCCTGCGGAGAGCACAACCACCGTTGACCCGTGCGGCACTTGCACCAGCACGCGCGCGGATTTCGAGCCACTGCTGCGCAGGTTCACATACGTCCCCTGCGGATGGCGGACAATGCGTGTGGAACTCGATGAGCTGGCAGAGGGAATGGAAAGGTAGTCGGTCATCATATACCCGGTTTTGCCGTCGGGCGTTTTGACCTTGCACCACTGGTCGCCCTGCGAAATCATCGTGACCACCGTGCCGTTGGAATACTTGCCTAAGCTCGTGCCGCGGGTGCTCGCCCTGCTGCGCAGATTCAGCTTGTCGCGCGGATTCGGGTTGTTGACGACTGCATAGGCTGCCTGCTGTGCCGTGGAGGAAGAACCGCCTGATGCGCTGCTTCCCGCCGCCTTCGCGCAGAGAGCTTCGCCTTCGGACCGGCGGATATGCCCCGCGCGCAGATAGTCTGCGGACATAAACCCGACGCCGCCGTTGACAGCGATTTTCCACCAGCCGTTGCCTTGCTGGAGAATCATAACGTAGGTGCAGCCGGGGATGGAAGCGAGGCTGCCGTAGTTCTTGCCCGGGCCGGAGCGCAGATGAACGTTCTCCTTATTCGGCGAAATGACCATGCCGAGCTTGTCGGAGTAGACGCCGCTGCGGGTGGAGATGAAGCGGGTGAGAAAATAGCCGGTCTGACCGCCGACGGAAACATAATACCAGTCGCCAGCACGGTCGAGAATGACGCATGGCGTGCCGTCGTCGTACTTGCCGAGCACCTTGGCGGATGTGCTGGCCTCGCGGCGGAGGTTCAGGTAGCCCGCATGGGAGACGTAGCCGATTGTGCCGGTTGCATCCGCCGAAACGAGCAGGTAATCCTGCCGCATCCAGCCATAGCGGCCGTCAGGTGTTTCCACCTGATAAAAGCCGTTGCTGTATCCGCGCACGGTCATCCACGTTCCCTTGTTGTACGCACCCAAAACGGCGGAACTGGTAGTAGGGGCGGAGCGCAGGTTGACATTCGCCGCACCGAACACAACGCCGTAACTGCTGGAATCCGCCTGCGCTGTGACACTCAGCAGGAGCAGAAGCAGCAGCGTCAGCCCTGCGAGCAGCTTCCATTTTTTCATTCGTTCTCTTCCTTTCCTCATATCATGGAAATTCCTGTGCCCTTGCGGAAAAAAAAGCGGATAGCAAAAACCTGATGGACGGTTTGCCCATCACGACAGCTTCTATTATATCAGGAAATGCAATGGAATGCAAGTTTTTCCTATGGATTCCGGCATGGAAAAAAATTATTTCGGAAAAATTTGATTCCGCTGGGAACAAAACAGCAGCGTCATGCGTTTTATTCTTGCAAGGGGAAGGAAACAGCCCAAAGCTGATTCGCTCCGCGCAAAAGGAGGAAGAACGGATGAAGAAGTTTCTGGCAGGACTGGTAAGCCTGCTGATGCTGTCGACCGCGTTTGCTGAGCCGACGATAACGCATCTGGGCTACACGGCGTATCTGGGCAGCAGCAATGAGCTGTATCTGCAGGATCCGACCGGTACGGTGCGCGTCCTGCGTTATCCGATTGCGGATATTCTTTCGATTACGGACACGGTCGTCTACTGCCGCGCGCAGGATGGCAAGCTGCTCAGCATTGCGCTGGACGGCTCACAGTCGCTGATTATCGCGGAAGCCCCGACTGATGAGCAGGTGAATGCGCTGACGGCGAAGTCGAGTTATACGCTGACGGACGGCGTGCTGCGCAATGGCGCCACGATTGTGGATACGGGTGTGCTTGCCTTCTGCGATTTGGCGGACGAGCAGACCACGACCGCGCCGGATGAACTGCTGTACCTCAAACAGAACACGACGAACACCGCTGCCCTGATGGTGCGCACGGAGAACGTCGCGACTGCGCGGACGCTGGCGATTCTGGGCATCACCGCGCCTGTGCTGAGCATGACGGCGAACGGCGAGAACATCACCATCGTCGCATCTGACCACAGCGTCACGGTTTACAACCGCGTCGCGCTGACGACCACCAATTATCCGGCGACGTCGGAGCTGACGGAGAAAGCATCCGCCATCGGCAGCGAGCTGTTCCGCTACGCGCCCGCGGAGTCCTTTGGCTGGAACGTGGAAATCAGCACGGGTCTGCCGGCGATTGAAGTTGTGACAGACCGCGGCAATGCGTACGTTGCGACGGCTACCCCTGCGCCTGCAACCGTTGTGCCGACCGCAACCGCGCGTCCGACGGCGACTGTCCGCCCGACGGCTACGCCCCGCCCGACCGCAACCGCTACGGCTGCGTCCGAGTACACGCGCCTGAACTACGGCAGCAAGGGCAAGGCGGTGCGCAAGCTGCAAAACCGCCTGTCCAAGCTGGGCTATCCCGTGGGCAAGGTGGATGGCGTCTGGGGTGACGACACGCAGTTCGCGGTCAACCTGTTCCAGTCCGCCATTGGCTACACCGAGCACCGGTATGCTTCTGCTGCCATGCAGGAGAAGCTGTACTCCAAGAAAGCGCCGGTTTACGATCCCTACATGCCCCTGAAGGAAGGCAAGAAGGGAACGCCTGTCAAGCTGATGCAGCAGCGCCTATTCGATCTCGGCTATTTCACTTCTAACGACGTGGAGAAGGAAGTTGATGGCGTGTACGGCAAGCGCACGACGGAAGCCATCAAGCTCTTCCAGACCGTCTGCGGTTATGAGGAGAAGAAAATCACTGGCGTTGCTGATGCGGACACATTGATGCTGCTCTTCGACGAGAAAGCGCCGGTGAATCCGGGTAATGTGACGCCGACGCCGACCAGCCCGGTGGTAATCATCACGCCGACCCCGACGGAAGTGCCGACGGCAACACCCGCGCCGACGAATGCGCCGACGGCAATCCCAGAACCGACGGAAGCGCCGACGGCAACACCCGCGCCGACGAATGCGCCGACGGCAATCCCAGAACCGACGGAAGCGCCGACGGCAACACCCACGCCGACGAATGCGCCGACGGCAATCCCAGAACCGACGGAAGCGCCGACGGCGACACCTGCGCCGACGGAAGTGCCGACCGAAGTCCCTACGGCTACGCCCGCGCCGACGGACACGGTGGAGGTCATCACGCCTGAACCGCAGCCGTCTGAAACGGTGACGGAATAAGCAAATCTGCGCCCAATCAGCGATGGTTGGGCGTTTTTTTGTGCAGAAAATTTGTAATGGAGGGAAGATATGCCGCTTTTGATGCGTTAGATAAGTGAAGACCGCAGGGAAGTGCGGCAGAAAGAAGGAAGAGACATGAGAAAGTACACGCGGATTGGAACGCTTTTGCTGGCACTTGTGATGTGCCTGACGATGCTGACGGCGCAGGCGGAAAGCGAACTGCCGGAGGAAGTTGCGGACTTGTTCACCGTGAAGGCGTGGGCACACTACGCCATCGCGAACCAACCAGATATGCCGGAGAACAAGGCGTTCGCGGTGATGCAGGAGGAATCCGGCTACGAAGCGGCGCTGCTGGTGATGCGCAACACCAAGAGCGAAACAAACGTGCTGGTGCTGGCGGAAAAATCATCCGCACAAGCGGATTGGAAAATCACCATGCGCAACTGGGGCGCGGTGGGGCAGGGTGACGCGAACGTGCCGCAGCTGGCGGCGATTGCGGACGGGCGTTTCGCCATCTACTACCCGAACGGCGACAGCGCGTATTTCACGCATGAAGCGAATGGCTGGCAGCTGACAAACCTGTCCTTCGGTGATACGATACAGGTGGAAGTGACCCGCAGCGGCATGACCTTCCTCACTCTGGCGGACAACGGCAAGTGGGTCAAGACGACGGTGTCCGGCGTGGTGGAGACGGCCATGGCGCAGTTCAGCATGGATCGCTTCCCGCGGACGGTCGCGGCGGCACGCGAGCACCTGACGAATCCGCCGACGATTCCGGATTCCCCGTGGAGTTGGACGTACCCCTACGGCTTCCCGCAGCCCTCGCAGTACGCCAAACTTGCGGCAGGCAAGCAGTACGCGGTGTATTCCGCGCCGTCGGATACCAGCTTCCGCGCGGCGAACGGCAAAGCACTGCTGTCCACGAACGACTGGGTGCAGGTGTTCTTCGAGGAGGACGGCTATCTGCTTGTGCAGTACGCCATCAGCCGCCATCAGTACCGCATCGGGTACATCAAGGCGGATGCGGTGAAGGATTTGTCGGAAGTGAACGCAATCGGCAGTTGGGCGAATTACCCGGCGCAAGTCCTTCGCACATCGGCGCTCACCGACGACCCGCTGAATTCCTGCGGCGCGGTGATGACGCTGACGGTGGGACAGCAGGTGACGTATCTGGGACAGCTGGGTCAGGAATGGGCGTTTGTGGAGACGACGACGGCGCAGGGGCAGCGGATTCGCGGCTTCGTGGAATTGAGTGAGCTGAACGTCACGCGCCCAGACGATGCGGATGACAATTTGAACGGGTAATGCTATTTCCGGGTTCACCTGCGCCATCTGCAAATAGTATAATATATAATTCCAAAACAACAACCCCCCAGCCGCGTTTTGCAGCCGGGGGTTTTTGCTTGCTTTCCCTGCGAAATCAATCAGAATCAGCGTACTCCCAATCATACACTTCCGAAGAATGCGTGAAACCGATTCGGGAATAAAATGCTTGGTCAGACAAGACGATGGCGCGCTTTGCACCAAGCGCGTGGGCGCGCGAACATGCTTCATAGACCACCGCTTTCGCCAAGCCGCGCTTTCTGTGTTCCGGCACGGTGGCGACAGGCTCAACATAAGCGGTGTCACCGTTTGTGTACCATAAGCCGCAGTGCGCGCAATATTCGCAGTCGGCAATCACAAAGGTTTTCAGCGCGTCGTTTGCGTGGGGGATTCGCTTCAGCAATTCCGCATCCCATTTTTCGGGCGTGCCGTCATTGTCAAACCCTCTGTGAATCACCAGCTGGTATTGCCATGGATCGGCGGCAAATTCCCGCGGGCTCATGGTATAGCCGTCCGGCAGACAATAGACCAGCGGATTGGACAAATCCAGCGACAAAACGGATGCGCAGCGCTGCTTCTGCTCGAATCCCTTGTCTTGCAGCAACTGGCAAAGGGCTGTATCTTTGCTGTTCACTTTCACAACCGCCCTGCCGCCCTCGGATTGGAGAAGCGCATCAAGCATCTGCTCCAACAGCAGCTTTTCCGAACTTGCGTGAATCAGATATACGCGGTCATCATAGCTTGTATCGTATGTCATCAACCCCACGATAGCGCCGTCTTCATCTTTGAACATCACAATATTGGTCAGCTGATCGGCATCGAGATAGCTGTGCGCGTGCATCCATTCAAAACGTCCCCAATGAAAATGCTCGTTGTAATCCAGCGTTCCCGCTTTCAAAAGAAATTGGTAAATGCTTTGATACTGCTCGTTGAACCGGTCGCAGTTTTTGTAGTGCTCTATCCTGTATTCCATGGCAAATCACCTTGTCAGCTGCTTGTCTGAATGGTCGTCCGGATAGTGAAGGGAATCCCCCAGATGTAGTAGGTGATGTTCGCCTCGCGAATTGCGTGCATGTCCTTGCTCGTCAGGATGGTGGCAGTCACGTCGCCGATGGTGTGCGCGGGCAGGGTCAGCACTTGGTCGCTGCCGATTTGCAGAATATCGCCGCTCATGGGCGTAATCTGTACCTCAATCATCTCGGCGGGCAGGGTTGTGTTGTTCTCCAGCCGGAACGTGTAGGTGTAAAAGACGTAATCCTCCGCGCTGGACAGCTCCTGCGGGGCGACGAACGACGTGCCGACAACCGCGCCCGCACGAACCTGCGCGCTCAGGTCAGTGAACAGGTCGTAGTCCCGGTAGGCTTCCAGCGCCGTAACGCCCTGCGCAATCACCGTCACGTTCGACGTCATATACATTGCGCCGACACCGAGCAGTGCAATCAGCAGCAAAACGACGCTCACAATGGCAAAACGCTTCATGAAACTTCTTCTTAATCTCCTTCGGTCTGCTGAAGCAGGCGGTTCATTTGGTCAATCATTTCGGAGTCCTTCAGGCTGAAATGGAACTCTACGCGGCGCGAAGCTTCCTTGTTCTCATTGCCGTACTGGTCGTAAATCAGCCCTGTGGCGCCGCGCCCGGTGATGGTCAGCAGACCGCTCTTGAGCAAATCGCGCTGGCGGGTCGTCAGGCCGGGCATTTTCAGGATGTAGGTGGCGACGGACAGCGCGCGCTCTTGCGAGAGTTTCAGGTTGTTGTAGTAGTCGCCGGTGGAGTCCGTGTAGCCCTCGATGATGATTTCGCCGAGGTACGCGCTGTACTCGTCGCGCAGCAGCACGTTCAGGTAGACGGGCACGAAGCGGTCAAGCAGCGCCTTGCCTTCTGCGCGGATTTCGGATTTGCCCGTGTCGAAGAGCACAGAGCTGTCCAGCACAATGTCGCCGGTGGAATGATCCACCGTTGCGCTGAGGTTCGCGGAGGACAGGGCAGAGGACAGCGCCGTGATGATGCGCGGACGGATGCCAATCAGCGCGTCGATCTGCTCCGCCTGTGCCGCCATTGCCGCCTGCTGATTTTCCAGCACTTTGTTCGCGGCTTGCAGCGCCATTTCCTTGTTCTTCAGGTCAGTTTGCAGGATGATGAGCTTCGCCTCGCGGTCAGCCAAATCGGTCTGCGCCTGCTGCAATTGCGCCTGCTGGTCGCTCAGGACGATGTAGGCGTTTTCCAGCTCCTTCGCCTGTGAATCCAGCTGCACTTGGATGATGGCGATTTCCGTCGCCTGCTTGTCCATCGTCACCTGCTGGGAGGCAAGCTGCAACGTCTGCGCGTCGAGCGTTACCTGCTGCTGGCTGACGAGCGCCTTCTGCGCGTCCAGTTCGGCGGTTTTCGTCTCCAGCATCGTAAAATACTGGTAGAGGCTGACGCTCAAAATCAGAACAAACACAAGCAGCAGCGCTGCCATCATGTCAGAGTAGCTGATCCAGCTTGCGCCGCTGTTGCTGGTGCGGGCGGCGCGCCGGTTGCGGATACGCGCCATGCTTACCCCTCCTTCTGGCGGAGCGCAGCGGTTGCCGCGTCAATCGACTCCTTGAGTGCGGTCAGCAGACGCTGTGTTTCGGCGGCTTGGCGGGTCGCTTCGGCACTGTCTGTGCCGGAGAGCTTGTCCGTCGTTTCGCCCATCATTGCCATCAGCCCCTGCATACTTGCGTCAAACATGCCCAGCGACTGGCTAAGCCCGCTGACGACGCTCTGCGTGAAGTTCTGGCAGCCGGCGGAAAGTTCCGCGGCGGACTGCTTCATGGCATCGGCGACGCCGGAAAGCTCCTGTGTCGTGGCGTTGCTGGACTGCTTCATCGCGGCGGTCGTTTCGCTGCTCTGGCGGGTGAACTGCTCCGTCACGCGGGCAAGCTCCTCCTGTCCGGCACGGATGCGGTTCAGCGCGCTCAACTGCTGATCGCTGACCTTGCCCAAGCGGGTGAGCAAATCAGCAGAGGAACGCTCGAAGCCCTCGTCGCGGCTGCGGGCGGCACTGAGTTCCTTGATGTACTGCTCGAAGTGCGCAATCACATCGTTCGTCACGTCATGCAGCTGGCGCATATCCACCTGAATGGCGGCGGCGGCGTTCAGCGACTGGCGGACTTGCTCCAGCGACGCCTGCTGATGCTGATTCACCTCGGTCATCGTGCGGCCAAGGGTGAGCAACTGGTCGGAGAGGGACGCGTTCATCTGCTGCACAAAGCTGCCGACGATGCGCCCAACGCCGTCTACCTGCGCGCGCGTCGCCCCCATCAGGAAGTTGTCCATCGCCTGCGAAACGGGCTGCATCGCGCTGCGGACGGAGTGCTCCATTGCGCCCGCGAGCTGCCCCGGCAGGGTGTCGGTGAGGGTGGAAAGCATGTGGTTGGAGTCCTGATTCTGGCAGATGAGCTGCACATCGTTGTCCAACGGGCGCGACATCGCCAGCGAAGTGAAGTTCGACACGAAGTCGTCAATCGCGCGATAGCTGGAGCCTTGCAGAATGCGGTTGATAATGTTGAAGCAGATGGAGCAGCTGACGCCCGCGACGGATGTGCCAAAGGCGAACTGCATCCCCGTCAGCAGCGTCGGGATGCCCTCGATAATCTTGTCGGCGTTGGAGAAGTCGAGGCCGCCCAGACCGTCCATCATGCCCATGAAAGTGCCCAAAATGCCCAAAGAGGTCAGCAGACCCGGAATCAGATCGGCCAACTGCGCATTGCCAGGCCCGTGGATGACGGTATCGTCGTTGATGTAGTCCTCAACGTTGCAGGGCAGACCGCGGCGGTCAAGCTGCTCGGCGTTTTGCAGGAAGCGCAGCCAGCAGTTCTTCAGCCGATTGCCCATAAAGCGTTTTTCCTGCCAGACGGGTGTGCCCTGCCGCGTGCCGGCATCCTGCTGCAAGCGGGTGATAGCGCGGTGCAGGGCGTGGGTTGTGGTAATCAGGGGAATCAGGCACTTGAAAACGCCAATCAGCGTGACCCCCGCGATGGCACAGTACACCAGCGCGTCGGTCAGGTTCGACAAATGGCTGGAGAACCATTGCAGAATTTCATCAAACATGGTCAAGCCCTCCTGTGGGTGGTTTCCCTCCTATTGTATCATGAAAAAGCCGTGTCTGTAAATGTGCAGATTGTAAATCTTGCGTTACGCTTCTTCATCTTTCAGCACGTCGCGCGCCTGAATGGTGTGGAACGCTGCGGCGCGCCCAAGCCGGTTCATGACGGCCAGCCCAACGCCCTCCGGCGGCACAACCTCGCTGAAAATCACGTCCATGTGCTCCTCATCCAAGCGGCGGAGGGTGTCGAACAGCCTGTGCGCGACTTCGGATGCGTTGTCGCGCGAGCCGATGTCGTGCGGATGGCAGTCTTTGAGCGCATCCATATGCTCCGTGAAGCACATCACGCACGCGCGATGCCCCTGCGCGTCGGCATGGGCGGCCAGCTTCGCCATGGCGGCGACCACATCCGCCTCCGCCCCCTCGACCAGTGTCACCTGACCATCGGGGGAGTAGTGCTTGTAGCGCATACCGGGGGAGAGCGCCTTTTCCCCTTTCTGCAAGGGACGCAGGACACTGCCTGCCACGTCCACATGCCCCAGTACGCCTTCGAGCATGTCCTTCGTGATTCCGCCGGGACGCAGGATGCACGGCGCACCGCTCGTCACGTCCAAGACAGTGGATTCCACGCCGACATCGCAGCTGCCGCCGTCAAGAATCAGCGGGATGCGCCCGTCCATATCCACCAGCACATGATGCGCCGTGGTCGGGCTGGGCTTGCCGGAGCGGTTCGCGCTGGGGGCGGCAATCGGCAGCTTGCAGGCGCGCAGGAGCGCCGCCGCAACCGGGTGCGACGGCATCCGCACGGCGACGGTCGGCAGACTGGCGGCGACTTCATCCGGAATGGCGGGCTTGCGCGGCAGAATCAGCGTCAGCGGCCCCGGCCAGAAAGCGTCCATCAGATTTTCCGCCAGCGGGGACACCTCACACAGGGGCGTCAGCTGCGCGCGGTCGTAGACGTGGACAATCAGCGGGTTATCCGCCGGACGGCCCTTCGCAGCGAAGATATTCAGCACGGCTTTTGCATCAAGGGCGTTCGCGCCCAATCCGTACACCGTTTCGGTCGGGAAGGCGACAAGCTGCCCGTCGTGGAGCAGCTGCGACGCAAGAGCGAGGGCTTCGGGGGTGGGGGAGAGAACTTGGGTCATAATATCCCTTCTTTTTTAATTCGGAATGCGGCATTGGAACCATCGTTCCCAGATAAACACGCGGGCAAAGTATGACAAAGCGACCAACTGAATCGCGCGAGAGGGTCAAGGGACGAAGTCCCTTGTGGAGTCCAGAGGCAAAGCCTCTGGCGGGTCAAGGGCAGCGCCCTTGGGTTCCCCCAATCAACACGCGGGCAAAGCATGAAAATGCGACCAACTCAATCGCGAAAAGGGTCAAGGGAGGAACTCCCTTGCGGGGTCAAGGGGCAGCGCCCCTTGGGTCACCTCATTTCCCGTAACTTCTCGACAATCTCCTCCGCATGAAGCGCGTCGATGATTTCGTCTAAGTCGCCGTCGATGATGTCTTGGATGCGGTAGAGGGTCAGACCAATGCGGTGGTCGGTCACGCGGCCTTCGCGGAAGTTGTAGGTGCGGATGCGCTCGCTGCGGTCGCCTGTGCCGACTTGTACGCGGCGGTTCTCCGCGTAGGCGGCGTCCTTCTCCGCGCGCATCTTCGCCAATAAGCGGCTGCGAAGCACCTGCATCGCCGTGTCGCGGTTTTTCAGCTGGCTTTTCTGGTCTTGGCACGTCACCACCAGCCCAGTCGGCAGGTGCGTAATCCGCACGGCACTGTCCGTCGTGTTCACGCACTGCCCGCCGTGACCCGTCGAGCGGTACACGTCAATCCGCAAATCCTTCGGGTCAATCTGCAATTCGACGTCCTCCGCTTCCGGCAGCACCGCCACCGTGCAGGTGGAGGACTGGATTTTGCCGTTGGACTCCGTAATCGGCACGCGCTGCACCCGGTGGACGCCGCTCTCGTACTTCATGCGCGCGAAAACGCCGCTGCCCGCAATGCTGAATACGGCTTCCTTGATGCCGCCCAACTCCGTCTCCGTCGTCGAAATCGGCTCGACGCGGAAGTGATGCCGCTCGGCATAACGGATGTACATGCGCATCAGCTCCGCCGCGAACAGGCACGATTCCTCGCCGCCCGCGCCGCCGCGAATCTCCATGATGACGGCGTGGTCGTCGTCCGGGTCGCGGGGAAGCAGCAGAATGCGCAGCTGCTGTTCCTTTTCGGCGATTTGCGCCGCCAGCGACTGCAATTCCTCCGCCGCCATCTCGTGCAGATCCGGGTCGGACAGCATCTCCTGCGCTTGCTCACGGTGGCGCAAGAGCGACTGGTACGACTGCCACGCCGTCACCTGCTCCTCCAGCGCCGCCCGTTCCTTCAGGTACGCCTGATAGCGCGCCGTGTCCGCAATGATGTCCGGCTGGACAATCGCTTCGCTCAGTTCCTCATAGCGGCTGACAATCAACGGGTATTTCTCAAACATGCTTCCTTGCCTCAATCATTCGGGGAATGTGCTGATAGTCCTCGTGTGCCTGCACATCCGCAAAATCCGCCAGCAGCGCCATGACCGCTTCGGCCTGGTCAAAACCGACTTCCAGCAGCAGCACGCCGCCCGGACGCAGGAATTTCGGCGCGTCCGATGCAATCCGGCGGTAGAAATTCAGCCCGTCCGTACCGCCGTCCAGCGCCATCATCGGCTCACGGCGGACTTCCTCCTGCAAGGTTAGACAATCCGCAGAGGAAATGTAGGGCGGATTGCTGACAATCACGTCAAACGCGATTTCCGGCACGGCGGCGAACAAATCCCCCTGATGCAGGGTGACAGACGCGCCGAGCAGTTCCGCGTTCTTCGCCGTGACCGCCAGCGCATCGGGGGATAAATCCGCAGCGTGTATCTGCGCGCCGGGAACCTCCAGCGCCATTGACACCGCCAGCGCACCGCTGCCGCAGCACAAGTCCAGCGCAATCGGATGCGGATGTTCCCGCAGCGCTGCAATCGCACGTTCCGCCAGCAGCTCCGTCTCCGGGCGCGGAATCAGCACCCGTTCATCCACATAGAAATCACGCCCTAAAAAAGGCTGCGTGTGGAGCAGATATTGCAGGGGCTGACGGGTCAGACGGCGGGAAACAAGGGCATCGAAGCGGGTCAGCACGTCATCAGACAACACGGTCGTCATATCCAGACGCAGGGACAAAGGCGGCTGACCCGTCACATGGGACAGCAGCAGCGCCGCGTCCACCTCCGGATCGGGAATCCCGGTATCCCGGAAGGCAGACGCGGTCGCTTTCAGCAAAGCGCGCGGATTCACTGCTTGTCCTCGCCCTTCTGCGGGGAAACGTAGTCCGGCTCGCTCTGCTCATAGGAGGTCAGAATCGCCCAACCCTCTTCCGTGCGCGGCGCGTCCTTCGGCAGCCCATACAGCGCGACGTTCATGGAAATGATGGCGCATTCGAGCATTCCGTCGTCCGGCTGACGGGTGGTCAGACGCTGCAGCTGCAAGCCCGGCCAGCGCAGAATCTTCGCGATTTTGCTCTCCGAGTGCGCCAGCCCCTTCAATACCTCGTAGCTCACGCCCGCCACGACCGGCAGCAGGCACAGGTGCACCAGCATCCGCAGGGCGGCGTTGGTGATGTCGCGTCCGACGAAGAGGAACAGAACGATGGAAATCAGCATGACAATCAGCAGGAACGCCGTGCCGCAGCGCGGGTGCAGGGTCGTGAACTGCTGGGCGTTCTTGGGCGTCAGGGGGAGGTTGTGCTCATGGCAGTAGACAGTCTTGTGCTCCGCACCGTGGTACTGGAACGTGCGGCGCACATCCGGCACCATGCCGCAGAAAATCATGTACGCAATCAGAATCAGCACTTTCGTCAAGCCGCCGATGAGCGTCGCGACCGTGCCGGACGCGCCCAGCGACAGCATCCCTTTTTCCGCCAGCGACGGCAGGACGATGAACAGCCCGACGCTCAGCAGCACCGCCAGCACCATCGCCACGCCCATGACGACTTTGTCAATGCTCTTGCCGAGCTTCGCCGCGAGCCACTTCTCAAATTTCGTCGGCTCTTCCTCTTCCGTGCCGAGCATCTTCGCGGACGTTTCCAGCGTCGTCATGCCCATCACAAGCATGTTGACCATGTTGACCGCGCCGCGGATGATGGGCAGCCCCATCCACTTGTGCTTCTTGCTGAGCGGCTCGGACTTCTTGTAGTCCACCACCATCGTCTTGTCTGGGCGGCGCACCGTGATGGCAATCGCGTCCGGCCCCTTCATCATGACGCCTTCGAGAACAGCCTGTCCGCCAATATCGACGGGCTTTTGGGATTGATTCGGCATAATAATACCTCTTTCTGCGCGTGTGCGCGAACAATGCAGTCATCAAGGCGGAAAGCAGAGAATCCGCCACTTTCCTATATTCGCGATAAAAGGGCGAGATTCCTGCAAAGGCGGCGGGAAAAGCGAAATAAAGAGGGGATTGACATGGCGAAGAACTAAGTGGTATCATAATGTAAGGAAATTGAAAGAAAGAGGGATAATCGTCATGAACGATTTGCAAGTTGTGGAACAAGAATTGAGCGACGCAATCATGCCCGAAATGTAGGGAAAACGCATTATGCAGACCTTGAACCGCGAAAAACACTTCTATTTTCATCACAATGAAAAAACCGGAAGCCCTTGCAAATCAAGGCTTCCGGGAAAAGTGGGGTTAAATGGGCTCGAACCATCGACCTTCACGATGTCAACGTGACGCTCTAACCAACTGAGCTATAACCCCATCTGTTTGCTGTCAGCGCTTTAAGAAGAAGCACTGTCAACGTCTGATAGTATAGCAGAGAATCAGCAGATTGTCAAGAGGATTTTCGGATTTTTTTGCGTTTTTTTGCGCACTTTTTCGGTTTTCGCAAATTCCCGGAAAAACGGGAAGATGTCTGCAAAACAATTCGCCGCCAGCACCTTCGTCTGACGGCGAACCTCCCTTACTCCTGCGCACTTTCCTGCATGACCTGCTCCACAAAGCGCATGTCAATCAGCTCATCCACGTCGTACGTCCCGTCGAAAATACCGGAGGAAATCACCACTTCCATCAACGTATCCACCGCTTGACGCGAAATGATGCCGTCCGCGCTCCAAAGGTTGTCAGCGTATGCACGCTCCAGCGCAGCTTGCCGCCCGGCTTCCGTCAGCGTCGGAAATTCCAGTTCCAGCACACGCGCCGCCAGTTCGTGATCATCCTGCACCGCCTTGAGCGCCTTCATCATTGCCCGCACGAACCGCAGGCACGTCTCCGGCTGCTGCTCCATCGTCGAGCGCTTCACGCCGATGACCGAATAGGCGTAGTCCCCCAAATCGGGGAAGGCGACGAATGGCTCCTCGAAGATGCCCGCCGTCACGCCTTCGGAAATCTGCGGTTCGCCGCCGTTGCCAATGTCGCCCTGTCCGTATTGCAGCATAGCGGTTACGGTCGCGGCGTCGGCATTTTCCAGCAAGGTAACGTCCGTGTCGGGGTCAAGTCCGACGCGCTTGACGAGGTAGCGTGTCAGCACGTTCGGCGAACCGCCGTAACGCCCTGCAATGATGATTTTGCCGCGGAGGAAATCTGCCATATCCTCGTCGCTGTCGGATGCGGGGGAGAGCCCCGCGCGCGCGAACAGGTAGACGTTGGCGCGGTTGACGCAGTTGACGATGGCGACGATGGGATCAGCATTGCCCTGATTGGCAAAATTGTTGCTGTCTACGCCGCCGATGACCGCAAATGCGTCGCCGGAGACGACCGCAGTCACATGCGCGCCGCCCGTCGCCTGCACGACCGTCACGTCCAGCCCCTCATCCGCAAAATAGCCCTCGTGAATCGCGACATACAGGGGCAGATAGCCGATGAGGTGCACCGGCTCGGCGACGACGAGCTTCTGCGGCGCGTCCTCTGCCAGCGCAAGGCAGGGGAGCAGCGCTAATACCATCAGGAAGCAGAGCAATCGGGTTTTCATGGAAATTCCCCCTTCTGATTATTCGGTTACTGTGCCGCGCCAGTGCCGCATCAGCACCTTTTCCAGCAGGACGACCGATGCGTACATCAGCACGGATAAGATGGACAGCACCGTCACGCCGACCCACACCAGCTTGAGATCGAACGTTGTGCCGGCATAAACAATCATACGCCCCAGCCCGCGGTCTGATGCAATAAACTCGCCGACAATCGACCCCGCCATCGCCAGCGCGATGTTGACCCGCAGGCCGGTGATGATGCTCGGCATGGCGGACGGGACAATCAGGCGGGTGAAAATCTGCATCCGCCGCGCGCCGAGGGAAACCATCAGCGTTTCCAGTGCCGGATCAGCCGTGCGGACGCCGCTGTATGCGGACATGGCGGCGACGACGACCGTCATCAGGAATGCCAGAATCACCTTTGACAGGAAGCCGATGCCGAACCAGATGACCAGCACGGGCGCGAGCGCGAGTTTCGGCAGTGCGTTCAGCACAATCAACCACGGTTCAGCGACCTGCGCCACGGGGCGCGAGAACCAGAACAGCAGCCCGACCACTGATCCGATGACCGTTCCCAGCACGAAGCCGAGGAGCGTTGATGCGCCCGTATAGGCAATGTCGCGCCAGAGCGTGCCGCCCTGCCACTTAATGACGGCGGTTCGGGCAATCTCCAAAGGGCTGGAAAAGAAAAACGGGTCGATCCACCTGAGCCGCGCGCCGATTTCCCAGAGAACGAGCAGCAGAATCAGCAGCCCCCAGCGCCAGACGTTGATGGTGAATGGATGCTTCTTCCCCTCACGCATCGGCAGTCACCTCCTTGTCCAGCAGTGTCAGAATTTCACCCTTGACGCGGATGAACTCCGGCTGCGAAAGCACCCGCATCGTACGAGGCCGCGGCTCTTCCAGCGTGTACTGCCGCAGGATTCGCCCCGGCGCAGTGCCCATGACCAGAATCGCGTCCGACAACAGCAGCGCCTCATCCACGTCGTGCGTGACGAAGAGAATCGTCAGGCGCTTCTTCGTTGCGACTTCGGTCAGCAGGGCTTGCAGGTGCAGCCGGGTGATGGCGTCGAGCGCGCCGAACGGCTCCCCAATCACCCCGCAGCAGCAACCCTGCCTCCGCAGCGCACTTTCTTGTTCGCAAAAATTCATAAAATGTTCATAGAAAGTTCATGGAATATCCCGAATGCCTATGCTACAATGCAGATAGGAAGGAGGAATTGCGATGCAGACGAGAATAGATATTTCCGATGCGGTTCTTCAATGGGTTGTGCGGAAAACACAGTTTGCGGCGCTTCCTCCCAAAGCAGCCGCTCATTTGACAAAGTGGGTTAGCGGAGAGAAGAAGCCTACTTTTAACCAGCTTGAAGAGGTCAGCAAAGCAACCGGCATACCTCTGGGATATTTCTTCTTGCAGCAGCCGCCGCACGAGGATGTTCCGCTTATGGAATATCGCACGGTCAACAGTGTGTCCTTCAGTCAGCCAAGCCGCAGCCTGATTGCAACCATCCACGAGATGGAAATGGTTCAGGACTGGACGCGGGAATACATGATTGCAGAGGGAATTACGCCCCCTGCTTGTGTCGGCGCGTTCAAGAGCCACGATGATGCTGCGGTATGCGCTGCAAAAGTGCGTGAAATATTGGGACTATCTGAAAACTGGTTTGAAAAGCATCCGAATGCCGCTGCTTCTTATCGTTTCATGCGCAATGCAATCAGCAATGCGGGTGTGCTTGTGATGATGAACGGTGTTGTGGGGAACAATACGCACAAGCCGCTCGATATAGCAGAATTTCGTGCCTTTGCAATGGTTGATGCGTATGCGCCTTTGATTTTTATCAATACCAATGATTCTGAAAGCGGCAAGCTCTTTTCCTTAATCCATGAATTTGCGCACGTCTGCGTGGGCGAAAGCGACTTTTTTAATGACAGAAGCAGCGGTGCGGAAACCGTTCGCCCAGTTGAAGTGCTGTGCAATGCGGTCGCGGCGGAAATTCTTGTTCCGCAGAATTTGTTTCTTGCAAAATGGAACGAATGTATGCAGAATTACGATGAAGAGCCAGCGGTTCAGGTGTTGTCTGGCTTCTTCAAGTGCGGTACTACTGTCATTGCAAGGCGAGCGCTTGATAATGGAAAAATCAGCCGTGAGGTTTACCGCAAAATAGCGAAAGCGGCTATTGAACAGTACAACGAAACAAGACGGCGCAACAAAGAAGAAGGAGAAGGCGGCGGCGACTACTATCGCACAAAACGCAGCAAAATTGACAAGAGATTTTTCGAGATGCTCACCAACAGCGTGTTAGCAGGTCGAACGCAGTACACGGACGCATTCCGCTTGACCAGCACAAATCGCGCTACTTATGAAAAACTGGTGGGCGCTCAGAAAGGCGGCGTGTGATAAATGTCGGAGCAAAAGTTCTTGATTGATACCAATTCATTTATCGCACCATACCGCCAATATTATGCTTTCGATTTCACTCGCGCGTTCTGGGAGCAATTAGAGCAAAACATCAATGATGGAAAAATCGTCATGCTGGATATGGTGCTGGATGAAATCCTTTGTGTAAACGACGAGTTGAAAGACTGGGGCAAGAAGCTGCACCGTGAGCAGTGCATTGACCACAGTGAACCGCAAATTCTATCGCACTACGCTGAAATCATGCGCTATCTTCGAGCGTGCCCATATTACAAACCGACCGCGCTGGCCGAATGGGCGAGAGCAGAAGTTGCTGACCCGTGGCTGATAGCGGCGGCAAAAGCGCATAACTGCACGATCGTTACCTTCGAGATGCCCAATAGCAACCCGAATGAGCGTCAGCCATGGAGAATGGCGAAAATTCCGAATGTTGCGAATGAGTTCGGCGTGCAGACGGTGAACCTGTTTTCCATGATGCGCACGCTGCAATTTAGACTGTGAAGAAATAAAAACTCGCCGGGACAGCCGCAGAGGATTTCTCCCTCCGCCGCCATCCCGGCTTTCCTTACGCCTCCTGATGCTCGTGCAGCGTTTCCCGGATCTCGTCAATCCGGCTGAACGCGGTCTGCACGTTGTTCTCCAACTGGAACGTCCGCTCGACGACGGCGTTGTGCTTCTCCACCTTGCGCTCCAGCTGCTCCAAGCGGTAGGACAGCAGGGCGATTGTCTTGCTGTTGGCGAAGTAGCTGCCTGCCAGTGTGCCCAGCAGGGAAATCGCAGCGACGATGATGGTGTCAAGGTTCATGCGTGTCCCCCCATGTTTTTATGATGCGGCGAAAATGTCATTCAGTTCACTGACGGTATTAGCGTCAATGCACTTGTTGTAAATTCTGATGTCCATAATCGTCCCGCTTACCATGCCCCAGCCGCTTTCCCAACCGCCGACATACAGCAATTTGTCGCCCGTTTCTGCCTGCGGATAGGTCAGCTTATTGCCGTAAATCTTGTTATTATCAAGGTAGAAGGTGTAGTCGTCGCCGTTTTTCGTCACGATAAACGTGTGATAGCCGCTATTGTACACGGTCAGACCCATCTGTTCGACGTTGATGCCGAAACCGCCAGCGTTACACATAACATTGCACTCCGGAAACTGCTTGCTGCTATTAAGCGTAGCGACTTTCAGCTGCGTTTTGCTGCTTGTCACTTCACAGAACATCAGCGTTCCCCACTGCGAAGCGTCAGTGGCTGTCAATCCGTCGGCATATTTCACTGCGATTGTCCATGCGTCCGCGCCTTCGGCAAACGGCTTGAAGCCGGTATTGATTGCTTTGCTTCCATTTGTGAGGACTTTTGGCGCTTTCAGCTTATAAGCCAGTTCGCCAATGCTGTCGCTTTCAACAGTCGGGGGAGTATCCGTCCCGCCGCTTTCCTCGGATACGTTCAGCAGACGCGGCGCGACATACTCCCAGACAATTTTGCCGATTGCCATGTAACCGTAGAAGCTGTAATGGCAGCCGTCGCCGCTATCCAACGTCTTGGGAACACCTTTTACCAGTGTCCCGTCCCAGACGTTTGTTTCACCGTATAGCAGTCCTCTATCGTTCAGCTGGGGGAGCAAGTCGATCAGATGCCCCTTAAACGTTTCCTTCAGCTCCTGTACTTCCGCCGCTTCGTCTGCAGCATAGCCTTTACGTTCCCTCGCATAGATAATCAGATAATCTGCCGGGGCAACGTAATCGACGCATTTCTGCAATTGCGCAACATAGTCGCTGAAATCAAGATTTTTGCCTTCTGCATCTGAACCGTAGCCGCCGTTTGCGCCCATCCAGAAGATGTGCAGTCCGTTTCCTTTGTAATGTTTCGCACCATAGGTAATGAGCTTCGTTCCTGCGGATACGACCACCGGCAGACCATTGTCGAGCCGCCTGAGCCGGATACTCAGCCCATCAGACGTGTCCTTTGCATAATCACGGAAAAGCACACACGGCACATCGTTTACATAGCAGGGATTGATTCCACAGTCACCGTATTTGAGCAATTTTCCGATTCTGCCGCTTTCGAGCGTCATTCCGTCTGTTGTGTTCCCAACAACGACGCTTTCACTTGAACTGCCCGGAATTGTACACGCTGGAAGGACGATTGCGTCCGCACCCATCCGCGCCATGATTGTCGGCACATTATCAGACAAGATGCCGAGGTTGACGGCATTGCATCGTTCAGCCAGCACTTGTGGATAGCTGATGAGATGCCAGCCGTTGACGTTGCCGCCGACACCTTGGGTCAGGCTGTCCCCCCAGCAATAGATCGTCTTTTGCTTTCCGCCCGTCTGCGGTTTGACCTCGCCGATGCGCTGGTTCATAGCTTCCAGCGCGTCATGAATCGCCCCTCTGATGTCCTTCCCATACACGCCCGTTGCGATGGTGTCCAGCAGCGTTTGGAAGTCCTTCGTGCTTTCGCTCATGCTTTCGCCTCCTGCGGCTGATTCACCGCCTTTTGCAGCACCTGAATGCACGCCAGCAGCGCGTTCAGGTTGCCTGCGCCGCGCGTTTCCACCATGGACAGCGCATCAATGACGGCTTGCACGGTTTTTTTGCTGATGGTGATGGTTTCCATAGGCTTCTCCCTCCTTATGAAAGCGTAAAGACTTGCTGTCTTGTTTTTCCGTTGCTGAGCTTTACAACTACGCGAACTCTGCCGGTGTCAGCCCCGGCGCTGATGTCAACGCAGGTGATTTCCGAAATCGCCACGTCGCTTGCTCCTGCGTTGTATGCGCTGGAAGCGTTGACAGACAGTAGACCTTCCTCTGTGCTTCCGTTGCTCAATGTAGTGTCCAAGTTCACTTCGATGTATTTGCTCGACGAATGATAATTCTGCCCGGCAATCTCCAATGCCTGAACGTGTACCGATGATGCTCCTTCACTCTTCGCGGCAGCCAGAGCATCATCGTAGCCCGGCATGTCGCTCAACTCAAAAGTTGCGTCTTCGGGGGCGAAAAACGTGCAGGAAGATTCGCCGATTTTCAGTGTGCGCGGTGCGGCTGATACGCCGCCGACGGTCAGCGCCAGCGTTGTGCCGATTGCGTTCGCCGAAATGGTGTTTGCACTCAACGCGCCAGAAACGCCAAGCGAATCTGCATCCGCTGTTCCCAGATGCGCGCCGCTCCGTGCTGTTAGTTCCGCCACGCTCAGCGAAACGCCGTTCAGCCACGAAACATCCGCTTTCATGGCGGAAAGCTCCGTCGCCGTCACATACCCCTCCAAATCAATGCAGTTCGCGCTAATCTTGACCGCGCCTGCCGTCTGGTTGATGGTGGAGACAAGGTCGTCTTTGCTGACTTTCGAGGTCAGTTCCCCGGTAACGCTATTCAATGTGAGCTGCACGGTGTTGATGGCTTTTGTGTTGTCGTCCACCTTCGTCGTGTAGGCATCAATCACGCCGTCAAACAGCAGCAGGTGTGTGTTCTGGTCGCTGACAATCTGCCGCAGGTACTCCACCGACGTGTCCACCACTTCGACTGCTTTGCTCGTCGCGGCGGTGGTGCTTGCCATGCCCGTTTCCGGCGTGCCGAACGTGTACTCGGATTGGTCAGGGCTGACGAGGTCAAGCGAAATCGCCGTGCAGGTGTATTCCGCGTCAATCCCGTGGGGCGGGGAGACGACGCGCACCTTGTCGCCGACGCGGAACGATTCCGCATTCACATCCAGCAGGTGCAAATCCACCGCGCTGATGGTGATGGTGATTGTCTCTTTCAGGCGCTTTTGCAGGTTCTCCTTCGCCATTTCCAGCAGCTTCGCCGCGTCCTTCGTGTCGAACTCCGTCACGCCCCAGATGCGCCCGTAGAGGGCAATCCCGGCTTCGTCCTCGATGTAGTCCTTGCCGTCATTGACGCTCTTGATGGTGATCTGGCTGTCGCCCTGCCCGGCGTATGGAATCAGGCACGTCACGACCTCCGACGCGGAGACGTACTCGGACAAGTCCAGCAGATTCTCCCCAAAGCGGATGACTTGCCCGCACGATGTGCCGCTCTCCTTCGTCCAGTCCAGATAGCGTGTTTCGCCGTCGTAGCGGACGCGCAGGAAGCCGCCGTGGATGTCAATCAGGTTGTCGCTGATTTCGTCCCAGGTGTTGCCGTAGCCCGTGTTTTCCACGCTGGACAGCGTCTCAATGTCCACATTGCCGATTTGGAACTGCTGCGCCTCGCTGACGGCCTCGTTGTGCCGCGTCAGGTACAGGCGGAACAGCCCCGCCGCCGTGCCGTCGTAATCCGCCAATTTGTACGGATGCAGGACGCTGTCCACCAAGTAGGTTAATTCCCCCTCGCAGGTGACGGTCTTCTGGCGGTAGAAGTCGGTTTCCGTTTCCAGCACGCGCCCGCGCCAGATGATTTCGTCATCCTGCCGGACGTCAATCCGCGTCCGCATTTTGTGCAGGGTGCTGTACATCGGGTGCTCCGGCAGCAGCACGAACGTGAGCGTTCCGGCGGCGTTGCACTGCGTTTCCAGCATGGGGGAGAGGACGGAAAGTTCCTCGTCCCCCGGCGAATACAGCAATGCGTCGTCCGCATAGATGGTGTACATTTACAGCCTCCCTCCTCGGTAGTCGATGGATACCGTGCCATTCCCGGTGAAGGTCAGCACGTTGTCTCCTTGGGTGATGGTGATGCCGCTGATGCGGTTGTCGCCCGCCGTCAGCGCGTACTCCTTGCCGCCGAATGTCGCCGTCATCGCGCTGCTTGCCGTGATGGTCGGGATGCACGGCCTCCTTGTGCCGGGAATCGTCAGCGTCAGCGTGCCATCCACCGGCAGCGCCTTGTAGTCGCGGATGATGCCCGTCTCAAAGTTGAAGGTATCCCACAGCCAGTCATCCAGCGAACCCGTGATTTCCAGCTTGTACGGGTCGCAGACGGCTTTCAGGCTGATGGCGGCGGTCTTGCGGTCGCTCTCCAACGCGTTCATGGTCACGCGTCCGGTGTAATAATAGCCGGGGTCTTCGTCGAGGATGATTTGCACCCGCTGCCCGTGCAGGGTGTCCAGTATTTCGGAATACAGCGCATCCCAGCGGTTCCGCGCGTCAATGACGATGAACTCCGCCGAGAAATCCCGTGTCTGATAGCCCACGCGCCCGGTCAGCGCTTCGGACAGGTCAAGCGCACCGTCCAGCCCTGGCACGTCCACATAATTTGTGCGCACCTTCGGCGGCGCGATGGTCGGGCGCGTTTTCGGCAGCAAGCCCCAATCGCGGTAGGTGTGCTTGCCGCCCAGCGTTACCCCGTAAATCATGCGTTCCGCCCCTTTCGCAGCGCCATCCGCCCCAGACGCTTGTCCATCTTGCCCGCCGTTGCGCCGACAAGCACGCCCGTATCCAGCACAATCTGCTGCTGATTCATGCCGCTGAAGCCGCTTTGCAGGGTGGCAAGCATCTGGTCGAGCTTGCGCTCCATGCTTGCGCCCACGACTTCGTTGACCGCGCTCTTGACATAGCCTTGCAATACGCTGATGGGCGCGACAGCCTCCGCACCAGCTTCCCCGACGAGGTGATAGCCGCTGTGCGTATCAAAGAGGGTGGGCTTTGAGAAGATGGCGCCGTCAGCGTGGGCGGATGGTGCGCCGATGTAGGTGTTGGGGATTTTCGGCTGCAAGAATGTAGGCGTGGTGTTCCCGTACAGAATGTTTTTTTGTGCGCCTTTCAGTGCTTCATTCAGCACGGCGTCTTGCGTTTCTTTGCTGACAGGGTTGCCCCAGAAGTCGGTCTTCTCTTGGAACTCCCTTCCGCCGCCGCCCATGGTTGCGCCGCTGGAACTCGTGCGCGTGTCCGAACCGTGCTCTTCCACCGTGAAGCCAAGCACCAAATTGACTTGCCGTGCAACGCTGTTCCACCATGTCTGAATATCTCTCGCCATGAGGTTGGCTTTCCGCCCGATGCCATGGAAGTCGATACAGCAGAAGTTGCCGACCGCCTCCACAACCCCGTTCCACCAATTCTGAACGTTCTCTTTTGCCTTGGAAAGCTCCTCCTCCGTCGGCTTTTCGTCGCTTGTCCCGAACACGAGCCGCAGGAATACTCCGGCGGTTGACACGAAGGTATCCCACGATTCCTTGAGGGTCTTCGCTACGTCCGGCCAGTCCGGCAGGTCAACGCCGAACACGCCCTTGAAAATGCCTTGAATCAGCGGATAGGCGCTATTCTCCCACGCCCACTTAATCGCGCTGCCGATGCCCTGCATAATCGTCGGTAGATTCGTCACGATGGATTTCAGCCCGCTGCCGATGGCTTGTCCCAACCCCTTGAAATCAATCTTGCCGATGAGGCTCTTGAACGTCTTCAGCAGCGACGGGAACAGCTTCTTGAGCGCACCGCCGATTTGCTTGACGACGTTTGGCAGTACGTCGATGATGCTGCCCAGCAAGTCCGGCAGCACGTCCGCCAAGCCGCCGATGAGCGTTGTCGCCGCCTCAATCATGGAGGGCAGAACGGTGCTGATGATGCCCGGAAGCTGTGGCGCAAGCGTCGAGACAAGCGTCTGCACCGCCTGCACGAGGCGCGGCGCCATCGTCTGCAAGCGCGGGACGATGTTGTCCACCGCGGTCATTACGCTGTCGGACAGATTGCCGACAAGCTGGTCAATGTCCTGATTGCCATCCGCCAAGCCGGAGAGCAGGTTCGCCCACGCCGCCTTGACCGAGCCGATAGAGCCGGAGATGGTCGTCGAGGCTTCCTTCGCCGTCGTCCCGGCAATATTCTGGCTTTCCTGGATGACGTGGATGGCTGCGATGATGTCCGAGAAGTTGCTGATGTTGTACTTCACGCCGGAGAGCTTCGACGCATCCGTCAGAAGCCGCTCCATTTCCTTTTGTGTGCCGCCGTAGCCCAGCTTGAGGTTGTCCAGCCATTTGTTACCCCCGGTTTTCCGGTATTACAAAAGCCACACGCATTCGCGCATGGCTTTTAGGGATTAGACTATATCTTCAACTTTTCAAAAGTCCATCCTTTTTTCGTTCCTTTGCGGTACAGCTTGTGATAGTGCACTTCACTATCGGAGCAGCCAAAATGTTCGGCTACTGCTTGCCTTGACTCAAAAAGAATGGTTCTGCCATCGAGATGTGTAGCCTTGACTTGGCGTTTCTTGTTCTTGATTCTGGATTTATAGCCATAAGCCAGAGCATTTTCTGACGGCGTTACCCAGCGTAGGTTGGAAACGTCATTGTTCGAGCGATTCCCATCAATGTGGTCAACCCAGCATTTCGCATCGTCATCCGGTTTTTCAAGGAAAGCATCCGCAACAAGCCTGTGAACGTTACGGCTAATCGTTATTCTGCAATAGCCGCCATTCTTGCTTAATACCATGATTTGCCCAGTGCTGTCTTTCCTTATTCTGCCCTTGTTGCTTACGGAATAGCCGGGTAAGTCGGAAATCGGCTTCCAAATCTCCATGTCGTACTTCCTTTCAAAAGTTGGTGCGCACTTCCAGCACCATACCAACAGGTGCTGTACTCGGTGACAAACCGATAGTCGTTTGACCTTCATAATTCGCATTATAGCACAATTTCATCTGCTATACAATGCAAATTATGTTTGGCACAGGATAGCCATGCCGCCTCGACGGTTTAGGTTTCCCCTGTTAGCAGGGCAATCTCATCAGGCATTTCCTCCTGCATTTTTGCCCCACACCTCTGGTAGAGTTCACGCACATTCACCGCATAATCGCTTATGCGGCGGACATTGGATTTATCGTGTAGTTGCTCTTCGAGAACCCCTTATAGGCGTTCTGAATATCCTCCATGCTGGTGCCGAAGGTGTTCGCATTATCCGCCATGTCGGTAATCGCCAAATCGGCATACGCGGCGGCGGCGACGGTATCCTTGCCCAGGGACGAAATCAGGCTCGCGGAGAAGCTCGTCACCGTGTCCATGTACTCGTTGGCGGATAAGCCTGCCGTGCGGTAGGCGTTACGCGCGTATTCCATCACGAGGTTCTGCGCATCGTCGCCGAAGAGCTTCTTCACACCGCCTTCCAGCTGCTCATAGCTGGCGTAGGCGCTCATGGCGCTGCTGACGAGCTTGCCCATCGCGGCTGTCCCCGCCGCCACGCCTGCGCCGATGACCTTGCCCATTTGCAGCGCCGCTTGCCCTGCCAGCTTGAAGCCCTTGCCCAGTGCGCCGCCAACCTTCTGCCCGGCTTTGCTGACCTTGGCAAGTGCTTTTTCTGCCCCACTCGTATCCAGCACGATAGAGCCGAACAGTTCAAAGATGCTGCTCATGTCGTTTTCCTCCCTTCTCCCGGCGGCGTGAAGCCGTCGAGCAGATTCCAGCTGTGCCGGATGTCCTCTGCCGTGAAGTCCGGCGTGTCCACGGGCGCAGAGGTGCGGTATTCGCGCAGAAATTCGCTGAATCCCTTGTCAAAGCACTTGTGCAGCCACACTTCCCACAGCAGCTTCTCTTCCGTCTCTTCGTTGTACATCAGCACACACTGCTGGATGAAGTCCGCCAGTCTCCCGCGCCGCAGCATTCCGGTCAGCAGCGCCATCGGGTCGCTGTAGCGGCGGTAAAGCATGTCGAAGAGCTTTACTTCGTCTGCCCCAAGCGCTTCATCAGCCGCGTAAAAAAATCGCGGAAATCCTCGCTCACCATCAGGGTGAATACTGCCTCGGCGAACACGCCCATGTCCAGCGCGGCAATTTCGGCGGGCGTTTTGCCGCTCAAATCCGCCAGCAGGGTGTAGATTTCCGCCTTGCAGTCCGGCAGGCGCGCCAGCAGCTTGTCCGCAATCATCAGCGCGACGGTTACGCCGAGGCTCTCCGCGCTCTCGCTGCCCTCGCGCACCCGCTGGATGGCGGTCTTGGTCGGCATGACGCTGCGCAGGTCGTTCACGCCGATTTTGGACAGGATGCGCATCATCGTGAAGAGGTCGTCCGCGCACAGGCGGCGCATGGTTAAGGCTTCATTTTCCATCGTGATTCCTCCTTTTGATAGAAAAGGGGAGAAAAGCGATGTGCCTTTCTCCCTGTGGTTGATTATTCTGCTGATTTGCGCCGTCACCACGGCGGTGTTGGCGTCGGTCTGCGTTTACGCAGCGTAGGTGTCGTTCGGATAGTAGATGTGCCACGGCAGCGTCTCGCCGTCGCCGTCCAAACCGGCATAGCACTCGAACGTGTACGTCCCGACCGTGCCTTCCTTGCTCTTGTTGTCGTTCTCAAAGCCGGACGTGCACAGCGCATTGTCCAGAATCGCGATGATGTTGCGCCCATCCAGTGTTTTGCCGACAAAGGCGATGTTCTCCCAGTAGTCGCCCACGGCGATGTCCGCCTTGTCCTCGATGAGGTTGAAGCGCGTGTCGGTCGTCGATGCCGCGCTCTTGCCCAGCGTCGCCGCCGTCAAGACATCCTCCGTCAGCTCAATGAAGTTGACCTCCATCGTCGCCGTGCCGCCGGTCTTCTTGGACAGCCCCTTCGTGTTCACATACACGCCGTCCACTTCCACCTTCGTGATTTCCGGCTTAATCGACACCTTCGAGCCGCCGGACGTTGCGCCGACAAGCGAATCGGCGAAATTCCACGCCGCACCCTCGTACTTCAGCCCCTTGTGAATCGTGCCTGCACCGAATACGATGCTCTTGGGCGTGGCGCTCGTTGCGCCGCTTCTGCCTTCCTTCATGTTTCGTCCACACTCCATTCTTTGATGTTCAGATTGATGCTGATGCGCCGTGCCGCGCCGTCAATGTCCGGCAAAAACGACGCACCCGCGAAAGAAATTGCAAGCCCTGACCCGCGATCCGTGATGCACGTCCAGCCATACGCCGGGAATCGCGCCTGAATCGCCTTTGATGCCGCCAGCAGGGCATCAAGACCCGCGCGGCTGTAGCCCAGCAGGGTCATCGTGCTGTCCGTGCGCCCATCCTCGGTGAAGCCCTCCGCGTCCACCCACTGCCCGACGAAATACGTTTCCGGCAGCGGGGCTGCGCGGTACTGCCCCAGCGCGTAGGGCAGGCGCATATCCGCCATCGCCGCGCGGAGGATGGAAAGCGCCTCCTGCGTCATTTCATTTCCTCCCCAAGAATCGTTTCCGCCATGCGGATGATGGTGTTCTGCTTCGCCGCGAATGCCTTCTGGAGTGTCAGATGCGCGTCCTCGCCATTGGTGGCGACGGCAGGAAGCCCCTGACTCCTGAGGTACTGGACGGCTTCCTCCGCCTCCTGCTGGCTGTCGTACACGCGCGAGTTCTTCTCGCCCCGCGGCTGCCCTTCGATGTACACCCACCAGCCTTTGCGCCCGTCGCCGTGGATGGCGTGGCTGCCCGTGCCGAACTCGTTCCAGAAGGATTCCTCCAGCGGGCTGCCAATCTGCGCGGTCATGGCGCTTTCATCGACGGAATTGCTCCATGAGTCGCGCAATTGCGTCTTCTTCGTGGGCGTGGTGCGGATGGCCTGGCTTGTCACCTCGTGCGCCGCCTCGATGAGGAAGCGTTTTGCCGCGTCCTTCATCTGCGCGCTGACTTTCATGCTGTAATCCCGAAATTCAACCGGCATTGCTGTCGCCTCCTGTGTATTTCAGGTAGATTTCCAGCTGTGAGCCGCTGCCCATCTCCATCGGATTGTCAATCAGCAGCACATCATAGCACTTTCCCCGGCAGACAAGGCGGCTGTTTTCCGCCGTGATGCCTGCCGGAAGCGCCTGATAATCCGCCACGAAGACGTGCGTGCTTTCCTGCACCTTGGCATTGTACACGCTGTACTTACTGTCGCCGCCGGATAGGTCGAGCCATCCGGAAAGCGTCGCTGCATCCGTCCATGCCTGCACCTGTTCGCCGATTTCGTTTGTCGTCGTCGCGCTGGTCTGGATGATGGCTGTCACGTTGCCGCCGATGCCCTTCATACCTTGTCCACCCCTTGCCCGAATCGCGCCTTGATGTAGGGCGTCAGGAAGCCCATGAGCGCCTTGGGGAAGCCCATGACGGCGTTCTCGCCCGTCAGGTCGAAGTAGGTGACGGCGTGGCGGGCAATCGTCTCCGATGCCACGCCGACCTTGTTTCGATTGTCCAGTTCCCACTTCAGCAGGTTCACGACGCCCATCTTCACATCGTCCGGATAGCGCACGAGCGTCGCCGTCACGTCGATTTCGTCCTTCAAGCCGCGCTCTGAGACCGTGAAGGCGAGTTCATCCGCGCTTTCGACGGTATACAGCCCGTCATTGTACAGGGAGAATGTCACCTGCACCGTATCGCCGACGGAGAAGGGGACAAGCGCTTCCCCCATAAAGGTGCGTCCCACGACGTCACCCGTCCAGCGTTCGCTCCTGCGCTGGAAGTTGTTGTTCGTGTAGGCGCGAATCAGCAGCTCAAAGCCGCGCAGTTTCGCCGCCAGCAGCGCGTCATCTGCATCTGTGGTGATTTGCTTCCGCAGCTCCTCCACCGTCATCAGCATGACACTTGCCCCCTCCTTTCATCACTTCTTGAACTTCGCCAGCACGACCTTCGCGCTGTTGGTCAGTGCCACGCCGTAATACTTCGCCGCCGTCACGTCGGTCTGCTGCTTCTTCGGCAGCCATTCCGCGTCCACCTGAATGTCCTTTTTGAGGAAGATGGTCACGGCGGGCAGCTCGTCCTCGGTGTACTCGGTTTCCGGGGAATCGGGTTCGAGCTTGATAATCGGGCAGAGGTAGTACTGATTCGCCGTGGCAACCGCGTTCACCGTGTCGCCAATCTTCAGCACGGCGGCGCAAAGAGGCTGCACGGTGGACAGCTTCTTGTGGCTTGCGTCTTCGGCGGTGCTTTCGTCGGTGATGGTGAAAGTGCCGTCAGACGCCTTCTCATACTCGATGTGCTTAACCTTCTTGGACTTCTTCACCCACGCGCCCGCAATCTTGCCAATCGCGCCGTTCACCGCCACGCCCGCCGTGAACTTGTCCGCGGACAGGAAGCCTCTGTCCTTGAGCAGCGTCGCCTCCTGCGCCGGGTGGATGAACAGCACCTTGTCCACGCCATCCTCTTCGTCCTCAAACTTGGCAATCGCGTCCACCAGCCCGCCGTAGGCAATCGCCGCGAGCGTGGATGCGGCATAGACGTTCTTGCCCGTGTACACCGCGTCCAGCACGTCATTGTCCACCTTGCCCGCAATCGCCTTGGCAAGCTGGGTTTCCGCCTGCGCAATCGGGTTGCCCAGACCGGAATTGACGGCTTCCTGCGTGATGCCCACCGCCTTCATCGCCTTCTTGACGGTGAAGGTCGTCGAGGACGCCGTCAGGGTAGTCAGCCCCACTTCCGCGCCTTCCGCCACGTCCTCCGCGTCGCCGATGTAGTTCCAGCTCGGCACGGTCTTGGTGTCGCCCGGAACGCCCACCAGCGTCGTGTCCACCTTCGCATAGGGGGTCAGCTTCAGCTGCGCGTCAATCTTCGCGCCAATCATCGCGCCCATTACTTCGGGGTTAATCAGGTTGTTCAGCTTGGTAACTGCCATTTATTTTTTCCTCCTCATTATCATTTTCGTGACCTCACGAAAATGGTCTGTGCCATTTTGTTAATGTCAACAAAATGGTGTCATTTCTCCGCCGCCATCGCCGCGCGGAAGGCTTCCGGGTTCTCCTCGAAAATCTTCTGCCGTTCTGCGTATGGCTTCTTGAGAATCTCGCTCCGGCTGAGCGGCGCGTGTCCCTCCTGATCCGGCAGACGGTTCTCGATGATGTTTTTCTTGCCGCTGGCTTCAAACTGGTTCGGGTACTTTTTCTTCAAACTGGCAAGGGTGTTCTCCCATCCGTCGATGTTCCCCTTGTCGTCCAGCGTCAGGGCGTCCCCTTTCTGCTGGAGTACCCACGTCATGTAGTCGATGTCGCTTGCGCCACCGCGCATGAGGGCAATGTGGATAGCAGCATCCATGCGGCTCTTTTGCAGGGCCGCCTGCGCCGCTTCAAGCTGCCTGTGCATCTCGTCCATCTTCTCTTGGCTGCCGCTGTGTTCTGCCTTGTCGGCTTCGAGGGCGGCAATCTTCTGCTGCGCCGCTTCGAGCTGCTGGCGAACGCTTTCGTGTTCTCCTTTGAGCTTTCCGAGGCGAATATCCGCGTTCTCCTCGCCGGTGGTGAAGAGCTTGGCGGTTTTCATGTCGTTCTGGATGGCGCGAATGGTGTCCTCCGCAACGCCGTTCTGTTTGAGAATCTCTGCAAGCGTCATGTGTTTCTCCTTCCACCGCCCTACGCTTATTTACGGGGTCGCATCCCGTGGGCAGTCGGTGTTTTACGTCGCCTCCGACGAGAGAATGATGTTGTATACCAGAATTGCAAAGGCGCACCCGCTCTTGCGTCAGGTGCGCCTGATCGCCGTTATTGGAGCAGCGCCGCCCACGTCTTCGCGCCGACGATGCCGTCCGCAGTCAAGCTCTGCGCGGTCTGGAATGCCTTGACGGCGGCAATGGTGTTTTTCCCGGCAATGCCGTCCACCTTGCCGCAGTCGAATCCCGCGTCAATCAGCAGGTATTGCAGGACTTTGACCTGCGTCCCTCTGCTGCCGTTCCTGAGGGTGAGGAGGGGGCTTGCGCCGCCTCCGGCATCCGCCGGGTTCTCGGTCGTGTTGGGCGCGGCAGGCGTGTCAGCGGGCGAATCAGGCGCATCAGCGGCGTAAGACGTGCCGGTCAGCTCCGCCCACTCGTTCCAGCGGGTGATTTTGCTCTCGACCACGCCGTAAGCCGTGCCTTTCGCCTCGATGACCTTGCCATCGCCGACGTACAGCCCGACGTGGTGACGGTCGCTGCCCTTGGTGAGGAACACCGACGTGCCGGGCTTGAGTGGCTGACCGTCGGTGCGCTTGCCGCCCTGCAATGACCCCTTGGCGGCGGCGTACT
>ERZ772819.36-NODE-36-length-93399-cov-7.631760_pt1 | contig 93399 bp, 90 predicted proteins | sample MGYA00580860_ERZ772819 | MGnify/ENA primary metagenome ERZ772819 (study PRJEB29015, sample SAMEA2737683) | human gut metagenome | biome: human gut; feature: human-associated habitat; material: faeces | place: China | collected 2012 ...
GAATCGGCAGACCTTTATCGCTGTGTAGATTTCGCAATAGCCAACTGCGAAACGCTGACCTACGAGCAGGAACAGCAGTTGGATAACCTCCGGGAAAAGCTCACGGACGGATATCCTTCACTTGATGCCGAGCAGCCGACCTTTGAACAGACGGCAGCCCCGCAACAGAATATGTAATACTATCAATCGCCCTTCGGTTACACAAAAACCGGAGGGCTTTTTTTATTTCACAGCAAGGAGAAAAAACAATGACAATATTTTCAGAAGAACCCCACAGCAGACAAATGGAGCGCCTTATGACCGCAGTGCCGAATTTCAAGCCGCGCGGTGTCGGTTTCCGTTTTGCGGAAACGCAAATTACCGTGATTACCGCTGCAATGCCCGAAATACTGACGGCTGCCATGCGGCAGATACGCTGTCCGCCATTCTTAAAAAGATTTAACGAGTATATAGAAAGCGAGGAAAGCATTATGACATTTTCAAACGAGAAACATATGGCAATGTTTGTGCTTGCCGTGAAAAATGCCGAGAGAGAAAATTATGCGCTGCTGTCGGCAATATATCTGCTTACCGCGGATATAAGACTGTGGAATTGCTGCAAGCACCATATAAATAACGGCTGTATATTTTTTGAAAATATTAAGCTGCGGAATTGCTCTGAAAGGGCATATACGCTTTATTGCGCGGCAAAGGATCTGACGCTCGGAACAAAGCATATAACCATATCCGATTTAGCGGATATAAAGCTTGTGCCACCGGTGCTGTTCAGAATTATTTGCAACGCTATGGCGATACGCCGTTTCGGGCTTGCCGCTGTTAAGCTATAAGGAGTGAAAAAACCATGATAAAACTAAAAATCAAATACGGCAACAGTCAGACCGACCTCCGCTTTCCCTGCACTGAAAAGGAAATGAATGCGGCACTCGAAAGAATCCACGCCGAGGATGTTACGCCGCTTGAATTGTATGTGTCCGAGGTGGTGTTCCCCGAAGAACTCGGCTGCCTGCAAGACCGATTCGTTAACCTCGATGAAGTCAACTTCCTCGGGAAACGGATGGACAGCTTTTTCGGCGATGAGGAATATCAGTTCTATGAGGCGATGAAATCAGAGGGCTTTGACACTCTGCCCGACCTTATAAATCTGAGTTTCAACCTCGACCGTTACCCGCTTATTCGGGACATAAGCGATATGGGAAAAATCGGCAGAGAATATCTGCTCACGGTCAAGGGCTGTCTGCCTGCCGATGATGAGGATGATCCGAAATATGCAGAGTTCGGGCGAGAGCTGATCCAATCCGGCAAAGGTGTTTTTACCGAACATGGCTTACTGTTTGTTAATGAAAACACACCGTTTCAAAAGCTGTATGACGGACAGGTCTTTCCGCCGTATGTGTATGACTCGGATGTGCTTTGCATTGCAAGGGCGGATTATAACGGGAAAAGCGAATATCTGTATCTGCCATGCGAGGAAAAGGCTATAGACAAGGCGTTGGCAAGGCTCGGCGCTGCACCCGAAAATGCGAAAATTACATTAGAGGATTTCAGCGTCAACAATCCCAAATGGTTTGAGAGGTTCAAGCAAATTGCCGCAGATGAGGGTGTGTATGAGCTGAACGGGCTTACAAACGCTATAAACAGTGCCGATACAGACTTGAAAAAATTATGGTTGGTTGCGGAATACGCCGAGGTCGAGGAGGCAGGGCAGCTTGCACGGCTTGCTGAAAATATCGGTTGCTTCAAGGTTATTGAAGATGTTAGCGATTACGAGGATGTCGGCAGATATATTGTCGACAATAACGATTGTTATGCCTTGCATCCCGAATTGGAAGACTACTTCGATTTTAACGGTTTCGGAGAGCATATCGCCGAGGAATACGGCGGCAAATTTGTCGGCGGCAATTTTATCTATAACGATACCGACACAAGCCTGCTCGACATTTTATATCAGGACAAGCCTATGACGATGGGAGAAATTTGAATATGATAACCACAATTATACGGAATAAAGATAATACACTTGTTTTGGATTTTCCTTGCGACATTTATAGTGTTTACACAAAGCTGCAGTCTATCGGCATTGCGAAGTCACCGAAACAGATTCCGTTGACGGACAATGATGGCGAGGACATCGGCGTAAAGCTGTTCAGCGAGAGTGACTTCGGTCAGCATCTGCTCCTCACACTGCATGAGAAAAACACCGTAGCCGACGCCAATATGCTGACGCTTGTAGTTCGGGCGGCAAGTGAGGACATCAAAGAGGAACTCGAACAGAATATCATCTACGACCAATACAGCTCTATGGATGAGGTAGTCGCCGCTGTCCGCCAAATGACACAGGATGCAGGACCGGTAAAGGCTGTTTTCTTCTGTCCGCTTGTCGGGAACATTGATGAGGGCGACGGAGAAATGTTCACGGTAGGTGATTCCTACCTTGCAGGCAGCGCAAACGAAATTGCCGACGCATTAAGGGAATACACCGCAAATGACGAAAACGATATGGCAGCATACTACAACGAGGATGACGGCGTGAGCGAAAAGCTGACCTCGGCTGTATGGTCGGTAGAAATGCACGGTGATCGGCTGTTCGGGCGAATTGATTGCAGCCTCAAGGAAGCGCTCACGGCAGAGGAAACGGAAGCACTTCGGAATTGGATCATCGGTCAGTGTTCAGACGGCCTCGGCGAGGGCTTCGAGCAGCAACCTATTGATACCATGGACGGCGAACTGTTCGTCTCCTTCTGGAACAGCAGCGATGACTACGCCATGATGACTGAGAGCGAGTTTGACGAATACCTGCAGCAAAATGAAATGCAGATGGGAGGGATGTAATATATGGCCTTGCTGTTTTCTGCGGTTACCGTAACCGCAGGCTATGACGAAGCGAAATTCACGGTCGGAGGAATACCGAGAGAGTACGACGACCTCGTCGGCTGGACAGCCTTTGATGACTTTATGGAAAATGTCGATGTGGAAACAGAGGTCAGCGTACACGTCGAGGTGTATCTTTACGGCGGCGAGGAAACCGTGACTGCCACTCCCGAAGAAGTCGCATATCTGATGATGCGTATGGAACGGGACGACCGCTTCCTTGCCGGACATTGTGACAACATCGAGGCGGTTGAATTCTCCTTTTTACTCTCGCCGAACGAATATTACGGAATGGAGATGAACTGATGACAGATAAAGCAAAACCGCCGCAGCCCATGGCGTTCAAGAACCTTGCCGAGCTGAAACGGTATATTAAACTCGGCACGGAATTCAAAGCGACAAGACACAAATACCACCCCGACATCGTTGGGCTGACCCGTGTGGTGACAAAGGTGCAGACCAACGGCTTTTATTCGAAAATCAAGGATGAGCCAAACCATCGATTCTCCGACTGCAATGGAGGCAAAGGCTTTTTCACTGAGTTCGGCAAGGCCGGCGGATATATCTTTGACGGCACTGCGGTTAAGGTGTTGGACAAGCGCGGTGAAAACGGCGTTATTTACGAATTGGAATTTTACAGAGAAAACACGGAGGTAAATGAAATGAACGAATATGACCGCCTGTACAGACAGGCACAGCGATACAAAGAACTCTACCCCAAAGGAACCCGCATCCTGCTTTTGCACATGGGCAACGATCCCCGACCTGTTGAGGACAATATGCGCGGTACTGTAATAACAGTGGATGATATGTCTGCCATTCACTGCAAATTCGATAACGGCAGGCAACTCGGTATCATCCCCGGCGAGGACTCCTTCCGCAAGCTCACCGATGAGGAGCTTGCCGAGGAACAGACCGGCAGCGAGGACGAGGACGAATCTGAGGGATTCGGTATGACGATGTAAGGAAAGCGGGGCGGAACAGAAAAAACAACGGTATCGGTTGGATGACCTATGCCGATGAAGGTTTTGGATATGTTCTGCGGAATGAGCGCATTCCGCACCGCCGCCGAGTTGATCGGCGGCTTTTCATTTATAGGTCACTGCGACAACGATCCCACCGCTGTCGCAGCCTATCGCACTTTATACAAAACGGAAGGAGAATATTTCTGTAATGACGCAAGAGCAGTCAACACCGATGAAATCCCTGATTTTGACCTTCTTGTCGGCGGTTTCCCGTGCGTCGCCTTCAGCGCTGCCGGAGCAAGAAGGGCTTTCGACGATCCACGGGGAACTCTCTTCTTTGAGCTTTCCCGAATACTTGAAGCGAAACACCCTGCATATTTCATCTTTGAAAATGTACCCCCGATCCGCACGATTTGCGAAGGGCGCGTTTTTACCGCGATCCTCAGTGAGCTATCTCGATTGGGGTATCTGTGCGAATGGCAATGTATTGACGGCGCGGCTTACCTTCCCCAAACTCGACGGCGCGTGTTCCTTGTCGGATATCTTGATCCCCGATGTGCCGGAGAAATACTACCTATCGAGAGAAAAGGCGGAAAAGCTCTTTCCGAACTCACAGATCATCAGCCTCAGGGAAAGCGAGTCTACGACGCAGGCGGAGCAGCCATAACACAGACGGCTTCCTGTGGCGGCTTCGGAGGCAGGACGGGTCCGTATCTGGTGGATTACAATGAAAACTCAAAATTCACCGATACGGCACGGTGCATCACCGCCCGGCAGGATTCGGGAATGAGCCACCACAAGGGAGAGCATTCCGCCGTGTTCTTTGAGTACGACGGCGTATATCCCGTCATCAACCCCGACCGGGAAACCGTCCGGCAAAACGGCCCGCGCTTTCGTCCCGACGGCGCTCCGGCATATTGCCTTACGGTGGTAGACCGCCACGGCATTCTTCACAACGGCTGGATTCGCAAGCTGCATCCGCAGGAATGCTTCCGGCTCATGGGCTTTTCGGACGAGCAGTTTTTTAAGCTAAAGAACGAGCTCGGTCTGTCCGACAGCAAGCTGTATAAGCTGGCAGGCAACAGCATCATGGTGCCGGTGCTGGTGGATATCCTCTCCCGGCTCAAGGCAGTCAATGAAAAATATCAGATCATTAAGGAGTGAAAACTATATGCCGAATCATGTGGAAAATCATATTGAATACAGTGGTGACGCCCGGCAGATCAAGACTATGCTGGAGTCAATAAAAACCGATGAGTACGGTATAGGCACGGTCGATTTCAATAAGATTATACCTATGCCGAAAAGTCTGAATATTGAGGCAGGCAGTAAAACCAACCGCGGACTCAAGGCGTATAAGGAATTTATAGATATGTATACTTTCGGGCGTTCTGCCGAGGACGCGGAAAAGGCGCTTGAAAATATACCTGTTGACAGCGAAAATGCTTTTTTAAGTCAGCGAACGGATATTGTAAAAGAGGAATGGGAGCTTGGAAAAACTGCTTGGCAGAACATTCGGCAGTACGGCGCACCTACATGGTATGAGTGGTCTGTCGCCAATTGGGGAACAAAATGGAACGCATACGGGTATGATGAATATACCGACTACAGCGGTTGTAAAGAATTGACATTTGAAACAGCTTGGTCTGCGCCGCATCCTATTATTAAAAAACTTTCGGAGCTTTTTTCTAATATATCGTTTAAGCATCAATGGGCGGATGAGGATATAGGGATGAATTGCGGAGAACGGAGTTACCTCGGCGGTGAAATTACCGATTGGTTTATTCCGGAAGGCATACAGGCAACCGAATTTGCGTTGGAAATATGGGGCTATGAACCGCCGGAGCTTGATTTGGTAAAAAACAGCACGGGAACGGACTATATAAATGTCGAAAACAAAAGCTACCGGTTAATTGAAATTTTAGGAAAACCTGCATTATTTTCCAACGAACACATTTGCCCTGAAGATATTCCGGAAGGATTTTACTGCTATGATCTTCACGTGAGTGATGACGGAGCTTGGTTTGCGGTTGCAGAACCAAAGGTAACAGTAAATTACGGCGGCAGTATTATAACGAATGAACCGTTGGATCTCGGCGAAAGCGGATATATCCCGCTTGACGAGGACACCGAGCCGAACTTTACCGGTGAAGAACTGACTATCGGGGAATTTATGAACAGTAAATTTGAACAGGAACAAGAGATGGGGGGAATATAATATGAAAATTGTAATGCTTATAGTCGGTCTGTTTGTAGGTAGCTGTACGACATTAACGGTAATGTCATGCTTTATAATAAACAGATACAACGACTATGAAAGCGAGATACGAAGACTGAAAGCAAAGCTCGAAAACAAAGATAAATAAAAACACAAAAAAGCGGTATCAATCGTTCCGAAAACGAAAGATACCGCTTTTTTGTTTTCTGAATGATTGACCGCCTCAAAGTGAGGTGATCGAAATAAAATCCCCCGTAACTTGGATTGGAAATAAAACCAATATTCTGCATATCCTGTATGCTTTGTTTCCCATAGGCTGTGACCGCTATGTTGAGCCGTTCGGCGGATCGGGCGCGGTGCTGCTCGGCAAGCCCGTGCCGGATAAATTCGAGGTCTTCAACGATTACAACCACAACCTCGTCAATCTGTTCCGCTGTATGCGCGATAGACCGATGGAATTTATCCGTGAACTCGGATTTTTAAGTCTTAATTCCCGCGACGATTTCGCCGTGCTTAAAAAATTTTTTGAGAAAGAGGAATTTACAGAGGAATACCTAAAGGCACAGCTTGATCTGACCGAAATAATGCTGCCCGAAGTGACCGCTAAAGAAGTGCGGACACTTTACTCGGCGGCAAGAAACGACCACGACCTACGCCGTGCGGTTATGTTTTTAAAACTCATCCGTTACAGCTATTCAAGCAGCTGTAAATCCTTTGCCTGTCAGCCGTTTTCGCTGCGTACACTTTTTACGCTTGTGCAGGACTTTGCAAAGCGGTGCGAAAATGTGGTTATAGAAAATCAGGATTTTGAAACCCTTATAAAACACTACGACAGACCCACAACATTTATTTACTGTGACCCGCCGTATTATACAAGCGAATATGTGTACGACTGCGGATTCACTTGGGAGGACCATATAAGGCTGTATCATGCCCTTGCGGGTATGAAAGGCAAATTTCTGCTGTCATATAACGACTGCCCCGAAATCAGGGAGTTATATAAGGAATATAACTTTTTCGATTTCAAACGGGTTCACAGTATGGCGCAGAAATATGAGGCGGGAAAGGAATTCCCCGAGCTGCTTATAGCCAACTATGACCTGTTTGAACGGGAACGGCAGAAACCGTATCAACTGACGCTGTTTGACTCTATAAATAAGCCTATTGACTACGAAAAAATATTAAAGGAGAACATTATATGCAGAATGAGAAGATAAAAGACAAAGAAACCGTTATGATTCCCGTGCCTGCAGAGCTGCTGCTCGAAGCCGGGATATATGAGGGCGACCCGATGCAGATGTACGCAGACGGACATAAAATAATTATTCAGAATATCGATGACGCAAAAGATTTTGTATGCGATAACGATTGCGAAAACTGTCCCATTGCAGAAACCGACTGTGACGGTGACTGCGAGGGCTGCCCCTGCAATAATAACTGCGATGAAAGCGAGGTAAACTGATATGACAAAGCTGTACCGTATTCTCGGAAAGCGGGGAAGAATTACTATTCCGTTTGAAATAAGGCAGCGGGTCGGATTTTCATATAACGATGTGCTGTCCTTCATCGAATCGCCGGACGGCAGAACCGTAACAGTTAAGCGCGAGAAGATATGCGATAACTGCTCCGGCACAAAAGAAACGGAAAATGGCAATGAAATGACGCTTGAAGATTTCCTCGACAGCCTATCTGCCGAGCAGCAGCGCGTGGCGCTTGTACATTTGTCCGTAAAATGGGCGGAAAAGAAAGCGGGTGAACAAAATGCCGGAGCATAAACCGTTATATCTCTATTCCCTCAAGGAAGCTGCGGAATGGGGTGAAAAGGACGAATGGTGTGAAAGCTTTCTTGAAAACTGCGACTGCGCCCGTGCCATCGAGAGAGCAATCGACGAACACTATGACGGGGAACGCCTTTGTTTCTGCGCCAATGAAGTTATTGAAAAATACGGCTTTGACCGCGTCAACTTCGTTCTTGCCGCCACCGTGCGTCAGGGAATTTCGGACGGAAGATATTCAGAGGACAACAAAAATTGGGCAAGGCGTTTCTCTGTTATGGACAAGGAAAACGCATGGCAATACAATGTCCGCAGTCACCCCGGACTTGTTAATCTTTTTATTGCCGACGCAAGACGATTATGGGATAGGCTCGGATTATTTAACAGCAGCCATTGCGAAAATGAAAGCGGCAATCGGCTCGACTATACCGACCGGATATTGGTGTTAGATCCGTCAATTTTAAAAGATGAATGTAAAACGCCGCAGGATCAGCTCTTTTATGCCGAACACGGAAACGGCTGCCGACCCGATTCACTCGGCACAAAGGTTTTTGGTTTTCATGTGTCGGACGGAGAAAAAGGTTATTACCGCCGTACCGATTTTATAGGCGCACTAAAAGAAGAATTTGTTCCCGAATGGGCAAAGGAAAATACACAAAAATATCTCGAACCCGATGAGCCTGCCGAGGACGGCGGCATGACCTTGGGAGGAATGTAGAATGGAAATAAAGATCTATCAGATAAACCGGGACAGAGATAAAAACTTCGTCAAGTTTCTACACTATAAGCATCTCGACAATTTCCAGGAAACCAAGGATATCAACGCCTCCATTTACGACGAGGTTTTCCGCGGGGATTTGGATTGTGAGAAGTTGGAGGATGTATACCGTAGGTTCAATACAGACGGACACCCTCTGCACCGCGGACATTCGCTCTCCGTTTCGGATATTGTCGTTACAAAAGACGGCGCTTACTACTGCGACAGCGTGGGCTTTCTAAAGGTGGACTTCGATGAGGCAAAAACCCAAAAGCCGGATAACCTTATGACGGTGGTCTATGTTGAACCCCATAAAGCACCGTATGTAACCGAAATTGCCCATACACTTGAAGCCGAACAGAAAGCGGTCGGAGGGTTAATCGAACCCATATACAACGATGACGAAACCTGCCTTGTGGGAAATGAGGAGGCGAAGCTCATCGGCATGGAGGGCAACCGTTATCTGGATGACGGTCATTCCATAATCGCCGGACCGTTCTTTGTCTGCGGACTCACGGAGGACGATTTCAGAGGATTGACCGAGAAAGAAGTACAGAAATATATGAACAAGTACGCTGAACCCGAAAACATCAGTCAGGAAGAAGTAGAAGCCGATACCGGCTTTATGCTTTATCCAATGTAACAGGAGGAATTTTATTATGGCAACCAAGAAACCAACAAACACAAAAGCGGCGGCACAGAAAACTCCACTGACCGCTAAAATCGACCGCATGATCGACCGTGAAAATGCCACGGTCAAGGCGTATGCAAGCGTGAACCTTGGCGGCGCGTTCGTTATTAAGGATATCGCCGTTGTGGACGGTCAGAAAGGACTGTTCGCCCGGATGCCCTTTCGCTCATACAAAAGCTCCGACGGCGAAACCAAGTATTCGGACATTGCCTTTGCCATAACCGATTCGGCAAGGCACAGCATCGAGGACGCCGTTATAGGCGCTTACCGTGAGGCATTGGGGGAATCCGAGGACGAATTGCCCGACAAGGACGAAAGTCCAACGCAAAGTATGTAGCTTTTTCGGGGGGAAAATAAAAATTTCTCTGGACTTTCCGTGAAAAATCTGTATTGTATAGGTAGAGGTGATAATATGTTAAAGAATAAAATAATCCTTGCCGTTATCGCGGTAATAATTGCATTAGGTCTTGCGGGGTGCAGGGCAGAAAAAGATAACATCAGCAGCGTGCCGGTAAATACCGAAAGCAGTATAACCGAAACGGTATCCGATATATCAGAAACCCCTGCCGACGCATCAAGCAATAAAACCGCGGAAATAACGGAAAAACCGGAAAGCAGCGCACCGGCGGAGAGCAGAAATGAAAATAAGCTGACGGAAAGTACAATGCAAAACAACGGTGAGCCTAAAAAAACGGAGAAACCGAAAACACCGACAGAGCCGGAAACCCGTAAGACCGAAAGCGAAAAACCGCCCGCCCCGACAGAATCGGTCAGTAAACCGGAGGAAATACAGATACCGAGCGAATCATCTGTACCCGAAAAGCAAGAGCCGGAGTTTAACATAGATTACTATATTAAATCGGCGCAGGAATATGCGGTAAAGTCGGGCTTAAAGCTCGACCAGCAAGCGAAATACTGTTGGGATAACCCTATAGCCGCAGGCAAAAACTGCAAATATACCGAGCGGGATATTAAAAGCTATATAGACAGATATGCAAGGTTACCCGAAATAACCGCGGTGTGGATATGGGCAGAGGAAAACGGTAAAGATTACGAAATATATATAGGCTACGCATAATATAAAGTTTAAGCACTCGACTTAAAAAATCGGGTGCTTTTTTATTTGGAGGAACGACTATGAAAAAAGATATTTTTAAGAGAATTTTGTCCGTCATTATGGCGGTTATTTTGTGTACGGGTATGCTCGGCGGCTTTTCCGCTTTTGCGGCAGGCGAGCAGGTCGAGAATTACCAGTTGGCTTTTCCCCGCAGGGGCGATGTAAATTACAGCGATAAATGGGGTCACGGCAAGTTAAAGCATATGAATGGTTGGTTTTCGGATGAAGCTAAATACAACACGGTATTCACTATAGGCTCATACAGCGGACCTGCCTGCTACTGCATTGAACCGGGAACGCCGATAGAGAATAAATATAAGCTCACAAGCCGCGACGAAAGCTATTGGGATAACTTCCCGCCCGAATATAACCACACCATTACCGTGCCGGATATTAAGATATTTATAGGCAGAATAATGCAGTACGGTTATACGGGCAATGTATCAATAAACTGGCGCACCCAAAACGAGGCGGACGCGGACAGCTTTTCTCTGTACTATGCGACCCAGCTCCTTATATGGGAAACCGTGGCAGGTGAAAGGGATAGTGATTTTAATCATATAACGCCTGTCGGCTGCAATGCAATTCTGGATAAAATAGGGGCGGAGCATCCTATGAAAAGCAGAATAATGTCGCACTACAATAATATTGTGGCGGGCGTTAAAACTCATACGACAACGCCGAGCTTTTGCAGTAAAACTCCGTCGGGCGGGGAAACAAAGGAGCTTAAATGGGACGGCTCACAGTATACCGCAACATTCACGGATACAAACAATATTCTGCAAAGATTCAGCTTTTCGGCGGATAACGGTTACACCTGCCGCGTTGCAGGCAATACCCTTACGGTAAGCGGCACGGCAGCGCCCAAAGGTACGGTTACGGTAACGGCGGTAAAAAACACGGCGGGCAGAAAAGGCATTATAGTATGGGGCGACGGTATAGTAAAGCCGGGCGTGGGTCAGCAGGATCTTGCAACCTACGCCGCAACGATAAAAGACCCGGTAACCGCGTTTTTAAGACTGCGGGTAAGCAGCGGAAATATTAAGATAGTGAAAACAAGCGAGGACGGCAGGGTAGACGGCATTACATTCCGCATTAAAGGAAACGGTATAGACAAAACGGTTAAAACCGCAAACGGCGGCAGTATTACGGCGGATAACTTAGCGCCGGGCGAATATACCGTAACGGAAGAAACACCGGAGGAATATGCAGAGCGCGAGGCACAGCACATTACCGTTACAAGCGGACAGACGGCAACCGTCAGCTTTAATAATATTCTTAAAAAGGGTAAGATCGCAATAATAAAGCATTCGGACGACGGCAGCACTAAAATAGAAACGCCGGAGAAGGGCGCGGAGTTTGAGGTATTTTTAAAGTTGGCAGGCAGTTATGCGAGCGCTAAAGAAACCGAACGGGATACACTTGTCTGCGATAAAAACGGCTTTGCCGAAACCAAACCCCTGCCTTACGGCGAATATACCGTAAAGCAGACTAAAGGGCAAAGCGGCAGAGAGCATATAGCTCCATTTAATGTGTTTATTCGTGAGGACGGTGAAACCTACCGCTTTTTAATAAATAACGCGGTGTTTAAGTCGGCGGTAGAAATAGTGAAAAAGGACGCGGAAACAGGAAAAATAATCCCTGCGGCGGGTATAGGCTTTAAGGTAAGAAATACCGATACGGGCAACTTTGTGGTGCAGCATATAACCTACCCGACGCCTGCGGATATAGATACCTATTATACGGATCTTACAGGCAAACTTATGCTGCCCGAAAAGCTGCCCTACGGTAATTACGAAATTACAGAGCAATGCACGGCATACGGGTATGTGCTGAACACCGAGCCTGTGGCATTTAAAATTGACGGCAGTAAAACGGTAGTAACCGTTGAAAAGCGTAATATGCCGCAGAAAGGTATTATCCGGTTACAGAAAAACGGCGAAGTGTTTGAGAGTGTCAATAAGTCTGACGGTGTGTATCAACCTGTATTTGCAAACAAGGGTCTTGCAGGCGCGGTTTATGAGATTACCGCTGCCGAGGATATTATAACGCCTGACGGCACGCTCCGCTATGCAAAGGGAACGGCAGCAGATACCGTTACAACGGATAAAAAAGGCAATGCCGCAAGCAAGCCTTTGTACCTCGGTAAATATACGGTCAGAGAAATAAAAGCGCCTTACGGTACGGTGCTGAACGGCACTCCCGAAACCGTGGAGCTGACCTATGCGGGAGAAACCGTAGAGGTGACCGAAACGGCGATAGAATTATATAACGAGCGCCAAAAGTCAATTCTTTCACTTGAAAAGCTGCTTGAAAAAGACAGTGCTTTCGGTATAGGAGAAAACGAAGAAATTTTATCGGTGCAGTTCGGACTGTATGCGGCAGAGGAAATGACCACGGCGGACGGCTCGGTTATCCCGACAGACGGTCTGCTCGAAACCGCAGGCTGTAATAAAAACGGCAAGATAACCTTTAAAACAGATATTCCCGTAGGCGCAAGGCTCTATGTAAAGGAAATTGCGACAGATGAAAGATATATTTTGTCGGATGAAAAATATCCTGTTTCGTTTGAGTATGCAGGGCAGAAAACCACGCCTGTAAAAATTAAGGTGAACGGCGGCGAAGCCATTAAAAACAATATCCTTTATGGCTCTGTAAAGGGTTTAAAAATCGACCGTGAAACCGAAAGTATAATTGCAGGCGCGGTATTCGGGCTTTTCCGCAGTAATGAAACCGAATTTACCTATACGAATGCGATTTTAACCGCCGAATCAGATAAGGACGGTATTTTTACATTAGACAGTGTTCCTTACGGCAGTTGGATAATTAAGGAGCTTAAACCCGCAAGCGGGTACTTGCCGAGCGATGAAATTTATCCCGTTTTAATAAACGAGAACGGACAGGAAATAGAAATTAAGGTTGTAAATAACTGCGTCCCGGAAATCCGTACAAAGGCCGCCGTAAACGGTGAGAAAACCGCTGTTGCGGACGGTGAAATAACGGTTGCGGATACTGTATATTATAGTCACTTCATACCGGGCAGGGAATACACCGTAAAGGGCATACTTATGGACAGATCCACCGGCGCGGCGCTGCTTGTAAACGGAAAAGAAATTACCGCCGAAATAACCTTTACACCCGAAAAAGCGGAGGGAGAAGTAATTGTCCGCTATACCTTTGACGGCAAAGGTATAAACCGTAAAACGGATATTGTGGTTTTTGAAACCTTGTACTGTGACGGAGAGGAGCTTGCGGTTCATGCGGATATTGAGGACGCAGAGCAGACCGTAACGCTTACCGTGCCTCCCGCGCCGTATATCCCTGCTCCGAAAACAGGGGACAATTCAAAACTCGGCTTTTGGATAGGTCTTGCCGCCGTTGCGCTCGGCGGGGTAATATCCGCAGGCATTATCCGTATTAAATCCCGAAAGGATGACGACGAATGATGAAGCGCGTGTATATCTGCGCTCCTCTCGGCGGAAATACGGAAGAAAACCTTAAAAAAGTAAGACGGTACACCGAATATGCTTTAAGGTGCGGTACGGCTCCGGTCGTGCCGCATTTTTACGCGGAGTGCCTTGACGACGCAAAGCCCGCGGAACGGGGAAAGGGTATATCGGCAGGACTTGCGCTTTTATGGTTCTGTGATGAAATGTGGGTATTCGGGGATACCGTTACAGGCGGTATGCAGAATGAAATACAGTTCTGCAGAAACTTAAATATCCGCATCCGTAATGTGTCGGACGAAGAAATTATGAAAGTAATCGGAGGTAAAAAATATGATTAAGAAAACGGCAAAAATCCTTTTCTGTGTTTTGCTTGCGGCGGCGGTTTTGTCCGTGTTTTCGGTAGCCGTATTTGCAGCGGGCGATGTGGCGGGAGCTATTGAGAATACATGGAACGCAGCCAAGGGTCAGATTCAGACTGTTGTTAATAATGTGGTCTTTCCCGTGTGCGATATGATACTCGCAATTCTGTTCTTTGTAAAGGTAGGCACGGCTTACTTTGATTACAGAAAGCATGGACAGTTTGAATTTGCGGCGCCTTGTATCCTTTTTGCCTGCCTTATTTTCTGCCTTACCGCACCGCTGTATATCTGGTCTGTTATTTGAGTTTATTTCTCTGGACTTTCCGCAAAATATGTGGTATGTTGTTGTGCTTGAAGAAAGAAGGAAGTTCGGGTGAAATTTTTTGAAGAACTGTTTTCGGGTCAGCTGCACCCAATAGAGGATGTAACATCCAACAACCCGGAATACAAGCTTAAAGCTAAAGAATTGGCGCTGTATTCCGCAAGGCTTGAAGGTGCGCTGACAGAGGAACAAAAGGAGCTGCTTTGGCAGTACAGGGATACCCATTCGGATATAACAAACATTCTGCAGACCGAGGCATACCGCATAGGCGTTATACACGGAATGAAAATAAAAGAAGAGCTTGAACCGCCGAATTGAGAGTGTCGAAAATCGCCACTCTCTTGGACGGGAATTCCGCTCGCAAAAATCAAGGATTTTTGACTGCGCTCTATCCCCGTGGGTATCACCCCAGTGTTCTTGAAAAACCGCTTATTTGGCGGTTTTTTCGCTTATAATGTGTTTTTCCGCCGCGCCTGTCGCCGGAAAAACGGAAATTAAAAATCTAAATATTATGCTTTTTAGAAAGGGGAATTTTTCTGAATTGGCTAAACGACCTTTTTGCCGGACTGAGTGAAAAAATGTCCGGCTTTATTTTTGATAAAATGCTGCAATGGATATATCTTGCGGTATACAGCGCCGTTGCGGAATTTTTTGAGCTTATGGGAAATATGGGCGCGGATATGTTCGGGCTTGAATGGGTAAAGGCAACGGTAAAGCTGTTCGGGCTTTTCGGGTGGTCTTTGTTTGCAGCGGGAACGGTTGTCACCGTCTTTGATACTGCAATAGAGTACCAGTGCGGAAAGGCAAATATAAAGACAACCGCGCTTAATATTTTAAAGGGCTTTTTTGCCTGCTCCCTTATAGGCGTACTGCCTGTGGAACTGTATAAGTTCTGCATAACACTGCAAAACATATTTTCGCGGGATTTAGCCGCATTAGCTGCCGGAACTAAAAGCACGGGACTGTCTGAGCTTAGCTTATCCGCGCTTACAAACTTCTTCTTAACGGACATAGAGGCTAACATAAGTCTTTTCAATACGCTGTCATTGGTCGCGTTCGCGTATTGTATTATAAAGGTGTTTTTCGCCAACATAAAGCGCGGCGGAATATTGCTTATACAAATGTCGGTAGGCGCGCTGTATATGTTCAGCGTACCGAGGGGATATGCGGACGGTTTTAATCAGTGGTGCAAACAGGTAATAGCTATCTGCCTTACAGCGTTTTTGCAGACGACCCTGCTTTACCTCGGACTTATAACCTTTTCGTCGAATATGTTAATGGGACTCGGAATTATGCTTGCGGCGGACGAAGTGCCGAAGATAGCGCAGACCTTTGGACTGGACAGCTCTGTAAGGGTAAATATGATGAATGTGGTTCACGCCACGACTACGGCGGTAAATCTTACCCGCAGCGTGGCAAAGGCTGTTTGAAAGCAGGGAGTATTATGGAATATTACAAAGAGGCAAACAAATTTTCAAAGAAATACGGTATGGACGCATTTAAGATAATTGCCGCATATGAAGAAGCGGCGGATATTCCGCAAAACGAGAGATATGCCGGCTGGTACGGAGATTACGGTATATTCGAGCCGTCATTAAACGAGGATATGACCTATGATAAGCTCCTCACCCGTTACAATGCGGGGCTTAAACACCTCGGTATTATCCATGAACAGGCAAAAGCAGTATGCAGTCAATTCCTTTCAGATCAGCTTGCGGAGCATATCCGTGAGCAACTGAGCAACCATAATGCCGACGCGGAATACCGACCGGTATCTGTTATTACAAAAATGGATACGCCGGAGTTTACAAAAGAAATGCTCGAAGTTGACAGAGATTTGGAGGTTGACTGCGACATCGGGCATCAGATCACCTGCTATCTTGAAACATGGTTTGATGTGGACAAGAAATTCGGAACGAACACGGCAGCGGACAATGACAAGTGGCTGAATCTGTACGCCAAGTACGATCCGTTCGCCGATTCGCTCCGGCTTGAATTTACCGTCACAACCGCCGACTCCTGCGAGGAAGGCGAATATGTGCCGACTGATGCGGAATCGCAGCTCATCAAGGATATGATAACGCAGAAAATCCGCGAGGAATACTGTCAGACGCCGCAGGAGTTCTGCGAGGAAGCAAGAGAAATTGAGAACGGGGGAATAACGCAATGACGAGATATATCTACCCGCAGAACCTCAAAGCCACCGCTAACCTCTGGCTTTGGAGTATGCGTGACTTTGTGATTTTGGCGATAGCGGTGCTTTTGTCCGCCGTAATATTAGTGCAGCTTAAAACGGTTATGCCCGCCGCAGTAACGCTTTGTTACGGCTTTCTTACTATTCGCATGGACGATACAACCGTCCTTGACTTTATGCGTTACGCCGTGAAATACCTTATATCTGCACAGCAATATTTTGAATGGAGGTAACACCAATGAAACAGCAGAAAAAAGGCCGTTCGGTGCAGGAGCTTATAGGCATCAGGACCTTTACGAAATACGGGCTTATGACAGGCAGGGGAGAACTGCTCTTTTTCCGTGTAGCTCCCACCAATATATCGGTGCTGTCGCATGCGAATATTGAAGTGAAAATACGCCGCCTTATGATGGTGCTGTCGGCTCTGCCGGATATTGAGATAGTCTGCACCGATTCATCCGAATGCTTTGACGATAACAAAGCCTATCTGACCGATCGGATTGAAGCAGAGGAAAACGGCAGGGTAAAGAGACTTATAAAAAAGGACATCGACTTTCTTGACACTATTCAGGTGGAAATGGCTACTGCCCGTCAGTTTTTCTTTGTTGCACGACTGAAAGGACAGAAAGAAAAGCAGGTATTTGAAACCGCAAACCGCATTGAGAGCAAAATCTCCGGCGAGGGCTTTGAGGTGCATAGGCTTAAAAAGCCGGAAATTAAACGGATTTTAGCGTTATATTTTGACGCGAGTATGCAGGGAGATACAATTCCGGATATTGACGGGGAGCAGTATTTTCAAATTTGAATTGATTTTTATATATGCAATGTGATAAAATATCTTTAATGAGAAAAGGGGGCAATAAGCTTGAAATGCACCTTTATGCATAAGCGTATTCCGGTTGCCGAAATCGAAGTGGATAACGCTGCGGGTTTTATACTGAAAATATATAAGATATATGCTCCGGAGCATTTACCTGTCGGCGTGTCGTTTAAGGACGGTGCTGCCGACCGTGCAGCCTTAAATGATTGGTGGACCGACCGCTCAATTCCGGCAAGCCGCTCGGGGATAAGAGAAGCGCTTGAAACCTTGCAGATACCGAGCACGAAAATGCTGCTTGTCCGCTGTTACGGACTGAGCCTTTCCGACCAATATTGGATATGCCCCGACGGATCGGGTCTTAATTGGGACGAAGTGAATTTCTTCAATAACGATTTTTCCGACGATATAGGCGACATACTGTTCGGTGGAAAAAGGAAAACGGGCGCGCTTAATTTCAGCACGCCGGACAGCACCTCGGACGGTAATCTGAAAAAGCGTTGGAAAATTATAAACGGAAAACGCTGCCTTATCAAAGGCGGGAGCAATCCGTTCAGACAGCAGCCGTTTAATGAGGTTATAGCGGCAAAAATAATGGAGCGTTTAAGCATCCCGCATATTCCGTACACGCTGATGTGGGATAACGGCGCGCCGTATTCCGTTTGCGAGGACTTTATAGACGAAACCACGGAGCTTATACCCGCATGGCGCATATTGCAGACAAAGAAGAAAAGTAATAATACCTCGGTATATACGCATTTCAAAGAGTGCTGTGAGGCTCTCGGAATAAAGGGCGTCGTCCCGTTTCTTGACCGTATGATAGTTCTGGATTACATTATTGCGAATGAAGACAGACACCTTAATAACTTCGGAGCAATCAGAAATGCCGAAACGCTTGAATGGATAGGAATGGCACCGATATATGACAGCGGTTCTTCACTCGGCTATGATAAAATTCCGGCAAAGATACACTCCGGCAGAGATGTTGTTTGCAAGCCGTTTAAAAATCACCACAGTGAGCAGTTAAAGTTAGTTTCGGATTTCGGGTGGATAGATTTTGAAAGCCTTTCGGATGTGGGCGGGGTTATAAAAGAGATTCTTTCATCGGACGGCGCAGAGGAATATATTGACGACAGCCGGATAAACGCAATAACCGACGGGGTTAAAAAAAGAATTGAAACGCTGCGGCAGTTGGCTCTCTCCGAGCGCCCGGTTCAGGCGGATACCGCAGAGGATGATGTGGCGGAGGATATAGCCGAAGATTATACAATGAATATGCTGTGAAAAAATCGGTCGCTAAACATACTCAGCGGCTGATTTTTTACGGCAGAAAGTAAAACAGGCAGCCGAGAAATTTATAAAGCAAACAGATAACCTCTTGACTTGTAGGTTATCTGTGGGATATAATATATTAAGAGGTGAAATCCACATGGTTGACGGAAAAGAATTACGGCGGCGGGTTGAGTCAAGAATTGCGGAGCTGCCACCCGGATATATCTCCAAGAAGAATATAAAGGGGAAAATACAGTATTATCGCCAATGGCGTGAAAACGGAAAACTGAAAAGTAAATATATCCGTGCTGACGATGTGGAAAGTATACGCAAACAAATAGAGGAACGCAAGGCACTTCAGGAAAGACTGAAAGAGCTGCAACTGCGTTACCCAAACGAGGGGGAAAATATTGTGTATGAAACCAAGATTGTTTACGGCGACGATCTGCGCCAAATGATTGAAACCATAAAGGGCTTTAAGAAACGCGATTGTTTCGGCAGAATCGAAAAATTTTTGCACGGTACAGACAGAACGCGTGTATGCGCTCTTTACGGTTTGAGAAGAACGGGAAAAACAACGCTGTTGTTACAGACTATTGCAGAAATGTCTGAAGAAGAATTCGGCAAATGCTTTTATGCAAAAATGAATACCGAAAACACAATGGCTCAAATCACGCGGGATTTAGACAAAATGTTTGATAACGGCTATCGTTACGCCTTTATTGATGAAGTTACCCTTATGAAAGACTTTATTGATTCCGCCGCACTTTTTTCGGATATCTATTCTATGATGGGTATGAAAATTGTTCTTTCCGGCACAGATTCGCTCGGCTTTTGGTTTGCACACGATAATGAATTGTATGACCGTGTGCGTATGATTCATACAACATTTATTCCGTTCAGAGAGTACAGCCGCTTGCTCGGAATTGACAGTATTGACGAATATATCAGGTACGGCGGAACATTACGGCTCGGTGAAATCAGCTTTGGTGATCCCGATGTATTGGCAGCGGACGCATCATTTCGTGATGATGAATCAACACGCAGATATATTGATACGGCAATTTGCGAAAATATTCAACACTCGCTTGAATACTTTGAAAATGGAAAATATTTTTGGAAGCTGTATGAGTTATACTCTGCCAAAGAACTTACTAATGCCATAAACCGCATTATTGAGGATATGAACCATAAGTTTTTAAAAGAGGTATTAACGAGAGATTTTGTATCCTCCGACCTTGGTATATCTGCAAAAAATCTTCGCAAGGAACGCGATCCGGAAAAGCGTACCGACGTTCTTGACAATATAGACCGCAAAGCTGTTACCGAACAAATGATGAAGCTACTCGGTATTCGTAATAAAGAAGAACAGCAAATAGAAATTACTCAGTCACATCTGACGCAAATCAAGCAATATCTTAAAGCAATGGATCTGATTGTGGAATGCCCTGTCCGCAATGCCGAAATGGGGCTTGAAAAGGAAGAACGCATACTGTTTATTCAGCCCGGTATGCGCTATTGTCAGGCACAGGCGCTTGTGTATTCGCTGATGCAGGATGAAACCTTCGGGCAGCTTACGGAGGATGAAAAAACATTCATCACCGACCGTATTCTCGAAGAAGTGCGCGGCAGAATGCTTGAAGATATCGTGCTGCTTGAAACTATGAAAGCGCTCGGAAGAAATTACGATGTGTTTAAATACCAGTTCGCAACCGGCGAATACGATATGCTTATCTACGGAAGAAACGAACGCGGCTGCGCTGCATATGAAATAAAGCACAGTGATAAATGCGTAAGTGAGCAGTCAAGGCATCTGCGCAATGAAAATATGCTCTCGCTTACCACTCCGCGCTTCGGCACATTAGAGGGGCGCTATGTGCTGTATCTCGGTGAAAATAAGGATACCGAGGACGGCATTGCCTACCGGAATGCCGAACAGTTTTTGAAAGCATTGCCGGAAATTTCGCTTACAAGCGGACTTGAAGAAACCGAATCCGAGGATGAAACAGAGGGCATGCAGCCGACTATGTAAAATTAAAAAGTGTCACAGCAGTCAGCCGTTCAGGAATTACCGAACGGCTGATTTTTATTTTTGTTTTCGTTGACACACAATATGATTTAATTTTTTGCCGTTTACGGCGGAAAAATTAAATGCCTCGCTTGACTAAACGGAGTTTGCATATCACGCTTGTGATGAAAGCACGAAACGCATATATCAACGAGCAAAAGCCCACCGAAGATGTGGATGAGTTGCTTTGCAAGCTGATGAAGATTAAGAAAAAGCTACAAGCGTAGCAGAAAGGAAAACTATGTTTAAGAAAAAACCGAAGGTATTAACGCCGGAGCAGGCAGAGGAAATCCGTACCAAGGACTTCTTCGATATGATTCTGCCCGGCACAGTTAAATTTTTATCCGACCATTATATCGTCGGCGACAGCTACCGCTGCGTGTGGGCGATTCGCGAGTATCCTCCGTCTACCGAGGAACAGGCAATCCTCTCGCAGCTTGCCGACCGCAACGGTGTGACCTTGCGCATTTACCATAGACTTGTGGAATTTATGGAACAGCGTAAAATTATTCAAAATGCCACTCGACGCAACAGGCTTAAAAGCGGCGGCAATGATGTAAGCGAAACCATTGAAGCTGAGGGCAATTTGCAGGATGTTATTGAACTTCTCGCCAACCTCCGCAAGAATAAAGAGCCGTTACTCCATGTGTCGGTGTTCATCGAACTGAAAGCCAAGAGCATGGAAAAGCTCAAGGAATTGCAGAGTGACATCGCTATGGAACTGACTCGCTCCAAGATCTCCGTTGACAGGCTGACCTTACGGCAGAAAGAGGGTTTTCTTTCTGTTCTGCCCGTGGGCGCAAACCAGTTCGGGGCGCAGTACGAACGGGTGCTGCCTGCTTCTTCGGTCGCCAATATGTACCCGTTTAATTTCAGCGGCAAAACAGATCCACACGGCTTATATATCGGCAGAGATAAGTACGGCACGAATATCCTTGTGGACTTCGACCGCAGAGCCGAGGACAAAACCACAAGCAATATTCTCATCCTCGGAAACAGCGGTCAGGGCAAGAGTTATCTTTTGAAACTCATTCTCACCAATATCCGTGAATCGGGCAAGCGTATAACCTGTCTCGATCCCGAAACGGAGTATGAGGATCTATGCAAAGCGCTCGACGGCTGCTATATAGATTTTATGTCGGGCGAATACATCATAAACCCATTAGAACCTAAAGTTTGGAATGATATTTCAGACGCGGGGAACGGGTTTAGCGAAGAAACAGACCTGATGCGCGAATCGGGAGCAGGCACAGCCTGCCCGGAAGCGTTCAACAAGGTTACAAGGCTCTCGCAGCACATTGCCTTTTTGAAGGACTTTTTCCGCAGCTACAAGGATTTCACCGATTCACAGATCGACACCATCGAAATCCTGCTCTCCAAGCTGTATGCCCGATTCGGCATTACCGACACTACGGATTACAGCGTAAAGAAGCCTTCGGACTTTCCCGTCATGCAGGACTTTTACGAGCTCTGCGAGGAAGAATTCATGGCTTACGACAAGCAGAGAAAATACCTCTACACAGAGGAAACGCTCCAAGAGGTCTGCCTCGGTATTCATTCTATGTGTGTCGGTTCTGAAAGCAAATACTTCAACGGGCACACCAAAATCACCGACTCCAACTTCCTCGTGTTCGGTGTGAAAGGGCTTATGGATACCAACCGCCGACTCAAGGATTGTATGTTGTTCAATATTCTCTCCTTTATGAGTAACGAGCTATTGGGCAAAGGCAGTACGGCGGCATCGGTGGATGAGCTGTACTTGTTTTTATCCAACATGACTACAATCGAATATCTGCGCAACTGCATGAAGCGTGTGCGCAAAAAGGACTCCTCGGTCATTCTGGCAAGTCAGAATATTGAGGATTTTTTGATTCCATCCATCCGTGAGTTTACAAAGCCGCTGTTCTCCATCCCGACACATCAATTCCTGTTCAACGCCGGGCAGATCAATCCCAAGGAATATATGGACGCCTTGCAGGTCGAGCCGAGCGAGTTTGAACTCATCAAATATCCCGAACGAGGCACTTGTCTCTACCGCTGCGGTAATGAACGGTATCTGCTCCAAGTCATCGCACCCGAATACAAGGCGGCCATCTTCGGAAAGGCAGGCGGGCGGTGAGCCACCGCAGGCAAACGCACAATTCAGTTACAGCAAGGCGTAGGTATCATGCCTGCGCTTATATTTTCTGCAAGAAGGAAGTGACAGCTTATGAGTGCAACGGTTGCGGCGGCACTTAAAAGAATAGCCGTTGCAGTATTTACCGATAAAAAATCCCGAAAAACGGTGATAGGGCTGATACTCGGCATTATAGTTGTAATCGCAATGCCGATTGCGGTATTTATTTCGGCTTTAAATATGAGCGCGGATATGGATCCCGAAGACCTTAACCGCTTTGTCTCCGAGGAACTGACAGACGAGGAAAAGGCTGAATTGCAGACGGTTGAGGATATGATGAAAGCCATTGAGTCTGCTATGACCGAAAGGGGCTTTACGGCAGAGAAAACAAAGGAAGCGCAGGCGTTATATATCTTCTTTCTGTATGAACGATCAGGGGATGAAAGCTTTGCGGAAAAGCTGTCCGCCTGCTTTGCGGAGAATCAGAGCGACGAGCAGCTTATTGCCGCTGTAAACTCCGCATTCGGAACGGAGATTAAAGCGGAGGATTACAGAAAAATTTTAATCTTGATTAAAAGCCATGAGTAATAGCAGTAGACTGTTTTATGATTTTATAGTATAATAGTTTTAATAATTCGACAGGGGGATAAGCTATTGAACCGTTTGGAATTAAAAAAGTACATAGCGGAAACTTACGGTATAGAGCCGGATTGTCCGTGGATCAAAAATCCGAATTTTGAGGTGTACCGCCACAGCAACAATAAGAAATGGTTTGCGCTGATTATGGATATACCGCGAAACCGAATCGGGTTACGCGGAACGGATATTATAGATGTGGTGAACCTAAAGTGTGATCCGTTATTGTTAGGCTCGGTGCGCGCGGAATCCGGAATTTTTCCCGCATATCATATGAACAAGGAAAATTGGGTTACGGTAGCGTTAGACGGCAGCGCGTCTGATGAAATAATTAAAATGCTGCTTGATGTAAGCTATGAATTAACCGTCGCTAAAATAAAGCATAAATAAAAGCGAGGTGAGCCGGAATGGATTACAATTTATTGCTGCAATTAAAGGATCGGGCAAATAAAGTAAAGACCGACCTTCCGCCGGAGGTGGCGGCAAGCTTTAATGACAGCTTTAATATCGAATATGCGCATAACTCAACCGCAATAGAGGGCAACACTTTGACCCTTATACAAACAAAGGCTGTTATTGAGGACGGGTTGTCTGTGGGCAGGAAAATGCTCCGTGAAATATACGAGGTTGTAAACCACGCAAAGGCATTCGCTTATGTGCAAAAATGCGTTGCAGATAAAAAGCCGCTTGACGAAAATACGGTGAAAGATATTCACACTCTGCTTATGCATGACATTATCATAGGCGGAGTATACCGCAATGTAGAAGTCCGCATTCCGGACGCAGGTCATAAACCGCCGGCACCAAGTGAAATGTACCGTCAGGCTAAAAACTTTTTTTCAGACCTTGCGTATAAATATGAAAATAACGCCATAGAGTTGGCGGCGTGGACGCACGCGGAATTTGTGCGGATACATCCGTTCACGGACGGCAACGGAAGAACCTCGCGGATGATTATGAACTATCAGCTTATGTCGCACGGCTTTCTTCCGGTGTCTGTTGCAAAAGAAAACCGACTTGAATATTTCGACGCGCTTGAAGCATATGCTGTAAACGGTAACCTTGAACCATTTTCGGAAATGATAGCAGGGCTTGAAAAGCAAAGACTTGAAGAATATGCGTCGGCAGCCGAAGAACAGGCACAGGAAAACAATAATCCGCAAATAATAATGTAAAACCGAATAGCTATAAGCAGATCGCAGGTTAAAGCCTACGGTCTTTTTTTATCTTTGCTGCTGTCGGGCGGCGAAAAAAGGAGTAGAAATAATGAATGATGAAAACACACTTGAAATTATAGAACAGGCGCGGCGGAAAGTGCATGAAACGGTTGACCGCAGATTCGATGACCTCATAACATTGGTGCAGGGCGGCGAATATGAAATAGAATCGGATTTTGAACTATCCCTCTGTGATAGACCGACATACTTTAAGGGCAAAAAGCCTATCTCGGTTATATACCCGGATAATACCGAATTTGAAACTCCTACTTGGAAAAAGGTCGCAAAGCAGTTACTCAATGAATGCGCGGGGGATGCAGTTATGTACGACAGACTGCACCGGCTCTGCGGTAATGTAAGCGGCAGGGATCGCGTACTGCTTTCAGAAAGCCCCGATGGTATGAACTCCCCTGTATGCTTTGCAGACGGCATGTATCTTGAAAGCAAATTCGATACTGAAACCCTGCTGCATGTAATCACCAAAAGAATCTTTGACCAGATAGGCTACGATTACAGTGGTATCCGCCTCAAGGTATATGACCCCGCGCTCAGAATAGCGGCAGAGGAACAGGCACAGAAACCGGAGTGTGACGGACAGGGCTTCGGAATGCAAATGTCATAAAAAGATAAATCGGAGGAATGAACATGACGCAAGAACGCAAAAATGAACTGTACGATAAAATGCTCGCATGGATATGCGAACACATTCAGAATGACGAGGATCTGTTTCTTACGCTGAAATGGCAGCTCGGTATGACGCAAGAGGAAGTTTATGACAGCCGCATAGATGGACTCGATGAATTTTTTGTAAAGGATAAAATCAAGCAGCTCGCTGATTATGCCATCCGTGAATGCTGCGACAATTCCAAAAACTGCTATTGGTCAATCACCTATGACGAGTTATATTATCATTTCGGCGCAGATGTAACTGACAGCAACGAAAACGGGAAACTGCTCGAAAAAGAATTACGGCAGAGAAAAGAAATTAACGAACTCCTTATGACCTATGATCGCATCGAGATGACCTGCCGTCTAAAGTATTGCCATCAGTGCCAAGGCAATCAGATAAGTCTCAAATCCGCCCTTAAATGCATCTATGATGACTGCGAAACCGAACACAACCATGAGCCTGCGAACGAATCCTCCGATGAGGACGAAACGCAGGCTCTGTCTATGTAAGGGAGAATGCCTATGATTATAAAAGCAGACCTAAAATATAAACAAACAGATTTTAGTCTGCCTCGGTGTGCGATTGAAAAAGTGGTAAAATTGACGCCGACCGAATATGCAGAATTTGTTTTCAATCCTCTCGGATACTATGATTTTCTCCGAGAATTCAATATTGAGAAACATGGGCATCAACCTGAGAGCATACCGTGCTTGTTGCTTATAGGAGAAGGACACAAAGACGGATTTATCATTGACACACAAGGTTATGACTACGCCCGATACATCGCGCATATTCCTAACGCCGAACAGCTTGCTATCGCTTTTCGCTATCCGAGCCTTGAAAACGCTGTGCATGAAACCGCTCTGGCGGCAGATACCGCCGTGCAAAAAGCAATCAAAAGCGGCGATAAGGAGTATGGCGTAAACATCGACGAAGTGCGAAATAAGTTCAGAGGGGCAGGATTCAGCGAAGGGCTGCTATATGCAGCACTGAAGGACAGACCGGAAATTGAAAGCGCAGATTTTGACGGCGAATATATTCGCTGCACGGTCAGGGACGAATATGTCCGGCAGACAGATCCGCGCCGTGCGCTGACACAGGAAGAAGCGGATGTCATGCTTGCCAAGCACACCTTATGGCTTAATGATGCGGGCGGTGAACAGGCAGATTTTTCAAACTGCCTTGTGCAAGGACAAAACCTTGCACATAAAAATATGATGAATGCCGTTATGGATAACGCACGGTTTGCAGACACAGACCTGCAAGGCGCAGAACTTAATTTTTCCGTTATCAATAACACACGGTTTGAAAGCTGTAACCTTGAAGATATTACCGCCGAGGAATGTGAATTTAAAAACACAGTCTTTTCTAAGTGCAAAATGTCGGGCGGCGTTTATACCCACAGCAATTTAAGCAATGCCGTAATAATTGAATGCAATATGGAATACGGCAGTTTTCAAAACTGTTGTACTGACGGCACAAACTTCTGCGGCCTCGACGATTACGCGGAAATCAATATGCGCGGATGTAATTCAGACCGTGAGGATTGGCGGCGAGAAGGATTTGACCCCGAACTGATTATGTAAGTTTTTGCGGGCGGTTGATTTTTATAAAAAAACAGGCTATAATATCGGAAATAAATATTGAAAGGGGTGCGGAATATGACGGACATAACAGGAAAGCTAATGTCGGGGGATAATGTTGCAGCAACAGTAAAAAACGGAATTATAACCGATTATAATAAGCTGCTCTTGCCGCTGTATTTAAAACGAACCAAAGATGTTGAAAAATGGCTTGCTTACCGCGCCGTAGACCATAGCAGAAAAAATGCACGCCTGCTCAAAAGAGCCTTGCGGCTGCGCACAACTGATGATGTGCAGACAGCGCTTGCAGTGAATGCTGCTACGGTGACCGATCGCTATTGGTTCAGACCCGAAGGCTCAGCGGCTGTGTATGAGGATATACGGTTTAAGGAAAACTATTTTTCCGAGCTTGCCCTGCGCGGCGATCCCGACAGCTTTTCAAACCGTCCGTCACGGACGCCGGAGCTTACCAACATCGGCAGCTTTGAAAAGTGCTGGAAGCTCATTGACGGCGAGTGGTGGATGTACAAAAACGGAAACAGCGAGGAATATTTCTCGGAGCTGTTCATATGCAAACTCTGCGAAAAGCTGGGACTGCCTACGGCACACTATGAGCTTGACGGACGGTATATCCGCTCAAAGGATTTCACAAATGGCGCGGCGGTGAACTTCGAGCCGATGCGCGCACTCGTGGACGACGATGAGGATTACGAAAACTGCTTCCATGTGCTGTACGGCATATCTCCGGAGATCGCCAAGCAGTATCTGTTGCTCCTATGGATGGATACGGTGTGCTATAACATGGACCGTCATACAGAAAACTTCGGACTGCTGCGGGATGTGAAAACCGGAAAAATCCTCTCTCTTGCGCCCAACTACGATAACAACATCGCACTGATCGCCAAGGGCTATCCCTCCGATGTCCGCCGCACTCATGACGGACTGATCGGTTTCCTCAAAGCCTTCCTGCAGGACTGCGAAGAAGCGCGTGAAATGTACCGACAGATGAAGCCGCCGGAGATTACCGAAAGAATGATTGACGAATGTATGGATGAAATTCCGATCAAGGCAGATAGGGATTATATCCGCAGCTTTGTACTTAACGGTCAGGAAAAGGTGTGTGAAATTATCTGTGCGGATATTGAACCCACCGAAGACAATGCAATCGGAATAATGTTATAATAAAAAACGCAATAAAAGCGGCGCTGAAAACGGCGTCGCTTTTTGCTGCCTTAAAGGAGCTGAAAACATGAAAAAGACAACCTTCAATATCTCATTTGATGAGGACAAGGCATCCGCCCTTGTCCTTTATCTTTCACAGAAAGGCACGACCGCCGAAGCGGAACTCGAAAAAGCGCTTGATACACTCTATGCAAAAACCGTGCCTGCGGGTGTGCGTGATTTTATCGACATGAAATCCGGCACCGTTTCCTCCTCTGCCGTGCCGAAGCCGAGAAAGCCGAAGCCCATGAAAACGGAGCCTACGGAAGGAAGCGAGGTGAGTGCAAATGAGCGACATTGATATTACGCCCCTGTGCCGCCCCCGTGTGGCGAGATACGGCCACGAATCGGGTAAACACAAGCCCTGCAAAGGCAAAGCGCCGTTTGGGACGGTTTTCGCACCCTTTTGCGGAAATCGGCAGGCGGTACGAAAATAAGCAGGAGAAAGCCGAGGGGTTGCGCTGCAATCCCTCGGCGGCTCACAGCGGACGGCAACGCCGACCGCATAAGGCTTTGCAGGGCTTTTGAGGGCGACAACAAAAACTGCGATTTAGGGGTTGCACGGATTAAAACCTCGCAAGTTTAGGGGTTGCGGTTTTTAGGCTGGCGAGATCCGAGCCCGTTACGGTTTGGGTGTCCGCCTTTTCCCGTCGGCCTTGCACTCATTTTTGAAATACGCCGAGTATTCCTGCAAATTCGTGACTTCGCCGAGCAAAAAAGGCGGAGACACAAACTCTTCGACCTGCTATTTAGAAGAATTTTGATTCGGGCGAAGTCGAAGAACGCCGTTATACTGTCGTATTACAAGAGATGAGACAAGTCCGAACAGAATTATTCAAATGTCAGGCGTGACGGGTTCGACTCTCGCCAGCCTAAGCCCAAAATACGGCAGAAAAAGGAGATGATTTGAGTGCCGACGCCGAAAAACAAACGCAAATTTGCACTGTGGCTCTATCCCGAAACGCTCGATAAAATCGGGCAGCTTTACACCGCAGATGATTGCCGCAGTAAATCCGAATTCATAGAAAAGGCGGTGCAGTTCTATATCGACCACCTCACTGCCGAGGATCAGCGCTCCATGCTGCCGAACGCAATGCTGTCCTCTATGAAAAGTATTGTTGCCGAGAGCGACAACCGTATCAGCCGATTGCTTTTCAAGATGGCTGTGGAACTCGCCGTCACAATGAATGTGGTGGCGGCAAACAGCGACATCGACGATATCACTCTCGGACGGCTCAAGGGCGAATGCGTAAAAGAAGTAAAAAGGCTCAACGGCAATTTTACTTTCCGTGACGCAAACGATTGGCAGAAAGGCTGATAAATGGCGCGGCTTATTACAAAATTCAAATATTTGAAGCCGGAGGACAGGAAAAATGTCGGCGGCTATGCGGAATACATTGCTACCCGTGAGGGCGTTGAAAAGATAGATGAGTCAAAAAGAAATGCTCCGGCAACAGAGAAACAGCGACGGCTCATTCAAAAAATCCTCTCAGACTTTCCCGACAGTCGCTCATCGTTGGAGTATGAGGACTACCTCAAAGAGAAAACAGTCGGTGCAGCTTCGGAATTCATTACCCGTGCGCTTGAGGAAAACGCCGATGAAATGATACCCACAAAAACCTATGCCGACTACATTGCCACCCGTCCCCGCGCTGAACGCTTCGGCTCTCACGGACTCTTTACCGATGACGGCGTGGCGGTGGATCTGCAAAAGGTATCGGATGAGCTCAACGCGCACACGGGAAATGTATGGACGGCCATCGTGTCGCTGCGCCGTGAGGATGCCGAGCGACTCGGATATGATAACGGCAGCCGATGGCGGGATATGCTCCGGTCGCAAACGCAAACACTCTCCGAAAACCTGCGGATACCGATGAGCAACCTCCGTTGGTTTGCCGCATTCCATAATGAAAGCCACCATCCTCATATCCACTTGATAGCCTACTCGATAAATCCGAACGAAGGTTATCTCTCGGAAAAAGGCGTGATGGCTTTGCGTTCGGCCTTCTCCAAGGATATATTCGCACAGGATTTACTCTGCGAATACAAAAAGCAAACCGAACACCGTGACGCACTGAAGGTGCAGAGCCGTAAGGTACTCGCCGAGCTCATCGCCAAAATTAACGGCGGCACCTATGACAATCCTACAGTGGAAAATCTGCTGCAGACCCTTGCCAAACGATTGGCTGTGACCAACGGCAAAAAGCAGTACGGCTATCTGCGCAAGGACATCAAGGAAATCATAAACAATATTGTTGACGAACTCGGCAAGGATGAACGCATCACAGCGCTCTATGATTTGTGGTACGAATCAAAAGAAACGGCGTTCAAGGTGTACAGCAAAAGTCAACCGGAACGGCTGCCGCTATCGCAAAACAAGGAATTCAAATCCGTAAAAAATATGGTGATAGCCGAGGCGATGAAACTGGGTCTTCCGACAGATGAGGTTGAGGAAACGGACGAGCCTGTCGAGCCGGACAGTGAGCCGACCGCCGAGGAAGCCGAAAGCCACAATCCGCCTCCGCCTATGGACGAATATGAAAGAACGGTTGCAGACGCTGACAAAGGCAACAAATGGTCGCAGTACCGTGCGGCAAAATTTATGCTCGACCGTGACGGCGAACACTACGATTCGAAAAAGGCTGTCGAGTATCTCACCAAATCCGCCAAGCAGGGCTACACCGTTGCAAAATATATGCTCGGCAAGCTGTACCTTAAAGGCGAGGATGTACCGAAACAAATGCTCCACGCTTTGCATTGGTTGGAAAGCGCCGTCAAAGACGATAACCAATACGCCGAATACCTGCTCGGCAAAACTTTCCTCAAGGGCGAGGATATAGAAAGAGATGCCGAACGAGCCGAGAGCCTGCTGAGCCGATCCGCAGAGCAAGGCAACAAATATGCGGCGTACACCCTCGGCAAGGCATATCTTGACGGAGATATCCTTACTCAAAACATTGACGAAGCCGTGCGCCTGCTGAATCTGTCGGCATCAAAAGGCTTTGCCCCGGCACAGTTTATCCTCGGCAGGCTGTTATACAAAGGCGAGGTCGTGCCGAAGGATATAAAGAAAGCCGTTGAATGGCTTGACCGTGCCGCCGCGCAGAAAAATCCCTATGCGGCGTACCTTGCAGGCAAAATTTATCTGACCGAGGACGAGGTCAAGGACATTCAAAAAGCCATCCGCAGTTTTATAGTCGCCGCCGAGAACGGAAACGACTTCGCCGAATATCAGCTCGGAAAAATCTATCTCTACGGAAAAGACATACCGAGAGATACAGATAAGGCGATGTACTATCTTCATCTTGCCGCCGAGCATGGCAATCAATATGCCGCACAGCTCATACACAGCATTCGTGTCAACGGAAATTGGACGGCGGCGATTGCCTCTCTCCGTTTGTTCGGACACATCGCCCGTATTATTAAAAGCCGTATTGAAGATAAACGCAAGGGCGGCGGTACAGACCGAAAATTGCTCAGAAAGATTGAGGAAAAGAAGCAAGCGCAGGGATTGCGCCAAGGATAAGAAAAACGGTGCAGCCGCTTACGGACTGCACCGTTTTAAACTTGGTGTTTAATAATCCACTTGACCATATCCTCAAAACGCAAATTGCCGGCAGCTACATCAAGAATCATATCCGACAGTTCATTTTGCGTATATTCGAGTTCAATACCGTTCAGTGATAAAAATAAAAGCATGGCGTGTGCGCCGATACGCTTATTTCCGTCGACAAAAGCATGGTTACAAATCAGACCGTAGCCAAGGCGAGCGCCCTTTTGTTGCAGAGATGGAAAGCTGTCGACATCCCCGAATCCCTGAAACGGTGCGTTTAATGCCGAGTCTAATAGGCCCTCGTCGCGCAGACCGCCAGAACCGCCTGTTTCTCGGATCAATTCATTATGGAGCATAAGAATCTGTTCTTTGGTCAGCTTCTTCATTTTGCAAGCACCTCATAAGCCTGCTTATTCTTTGCAATCAATCGCTTGGATATCGACATAACATCTTCATCCGAGGCAAACTGTTCTTTTTCTGCCTGCCCGAACTCGACGATGAGATAACGGGGAACATTATTTTTTAAAATGACTGCAGAACCGTTTTCATCTACGAGTCTTGCTACTCTGGAAAAGTTTTGATTTGCTTCTGTAATGGAAACAAGATTATTTGTATTGATATTCAAAAATATCACCCCCGCTTATAGTATACACAATCCATAGGATAAATTCAACCTAATTTTAAAAATATTTTTGAAAGGAAAACATATGTCAACTGAATATATCCATTTTACCACAGAACAAAGGGAAACTGCCCGACAGACAGACTTGGTTGCACTCTTGCAAAGTCAAGGGGAACAACTCAAACGCTCCGGCAAGGAGTATGTTTGGCGTGACGGCTCGGAAAAGGTTACGGTCAGAGGAAATCTGTGGTTTCATCAGTACGAACGCATCGGCGGCGACGCCGTAGACTTCGTTCGCAGATTTTATAACATGGACTTTCCGCAGGCCGTCAATTTTCTGCTCGGCAATAACGGCGGCGCACTTCCGCAAGCCGAGCCGGTCAAGCGAGAGCCGCCAAAGCCGTTCACCCTTCCGCCGAAAAATGATAATATGCGGCGAGTGTATGCTTATCTGCTTAACCGCCGAGGAATAGATCGAGAGGTGCTGTCCACCTTCGTGCATAAAGGAATGATCTACGAATCCGCCAACTACCACAACGCCGTCTTCGTAGGTTACGATGAACACAGCATTGCCCGACACGCACACAAAAGAGGAACAGGCAGTGAGAGCACCTACAAAGGCAATGCGGAAAGCTGCGATCCCCGTTACAGCTTCCACTGGACCGGAACGGACAACACGCTCTATCTCTTTGAGGCTCCCATAGATATGCTGTCCTTTATTTCTCTGCACAAGGAAAATTGGCGCAGCCACAGCTATGCCGCCGCTTGCTGTGTCGGGGATCAAGTGCTGTTTCAAATGCTGAAAGCGAATCCCAATATTGACACCGTCTGTCTCTGTATGGACAACGATGCCGCAGGTCAGGCGGCGAACAAGAGAATATCCGACAAGCTCTTTATACAGGGCATAAAACACGAAGTCCTCGTTCCCAACTTCAAAGACTGGAACGATGACCGGCTGGCAGCCGGAGGCAATGCTCCGCACATCCGTGCGGAGTTTTCTTCACCCCAGGAAGAAAGCGAGGAAGATGAAGTATGCCAAACATTGCAGCTTTAGTCACCGTTGCCGCAGTTATGTTTGCCGTCCTCGGTGCGATAACGCTGATCGCTCATATCTACAATCTCAATAACATCAAGAGCAAAACGGTCGGCGACGGTCAGCACGGCACGGCTCGGTGGGCAAACAAAGCGGAGATACGAAAGACCTACCGCCACATTCCGTTCACGCCAAAGAAATGGCGTAGGCAGGCAAAGCAAAACCAAACGCCCACCATGACGGCGACAGCACCGAGAAAACTGCTTCAGAAAAAGACCGAGCCGACCGAGGAGTCTCTGCCGCAGGGCATCGTGGTCGGGTGCAAGGGCGGCAAGCACAGCACCACCGCCATGATAGACACGGGAGATGTTCATGTGCTGATGATCGGTGCGGCGGGTGTCGGGAAGACTGCCTTTTGGCTGTACCCGTGCATTGAGTATGCCTGCGCATCGGGAATGTCCTTCCTCTCCACTGACACCAAGGGCGATGTCATGCGTAACTACGGAAACATCGCCAAGGACTACGGCTATATGGTTTCGGTCATTGACTTGCGTAATCCCACTCGCAGTAACGGAAACAATATCCTTTACCTCGTCAATAAGTACACCGACCTATACGCAAAGCATCCCGACCAAATCGTCTACAAGGCGAAAGCGGAGAAGTACGCCAAAATCATATCCAAAACCATTATCCTCTCCGGCATGGACGCCGCCTCCTTCGGACAGAACGCATACTTCTATGACGCCGCCGAGGGCTTGCTGACCGCAACCATTCTGTTGGTAGCGGAATTCTGTGCGCCGGAAAAGCGGCATATCGTGTCGGTGTTCAAAGTCATTCAGGAACTACTCGCCCCGTCCAAAAAGAAAGGCAAGAATCAGTTTCAGCAGCTTATGGAACTGCTCCCGAATGAGCATAAGGCGAAATGGTTTGCGGGTGCTGCTCTCAACACCGCCGAGCAGAGTATGGCATCGGTCATGTCAACTGCACTCTCCCGACTCAATGCTTTCCTTGACACCGAGTTAGAGCAGCTCCTGTGCTTTGATACCGAGATAGACGCCGAAACTTTCTGCAACCGGAAATCGGCAATCTTTGTGATCATGCCGGAGGAAAATCCCAATACCTTTTTTATGATCTCACTCATCATTCAGCAGTTATACCGTGAGATACTCGCCGTTGCCGATGAAAACGGCGGTAAGCTCAAGAACCGCTGTGTATTCTTCTGTGATGAGTTTGGAAGTGCGACACGTTCCTAATTGAAAAGATTAGGCGTGAAGCTGAAATATAATATATAAAAAGATGAAAGGAGTTTTATATAATCAGTTTCATAGAACTGATAACCTGAGTAGTGGAATGAGGGAGTAACGTCCTGAAACGCTACCTCTAATACTCCGACTGGCACTAAAGGGAAACCTCTTTTGTCAGAAGCTCGGTGAAGTCGGCTGAGAGTAACCGTAAGAAAAAGAAAATTTCTTTTTCACGAAAGCAGTCAAGAGGTTGGCTGTGTTACCTATAGGTCGGGAGTCTATAAAATATATATGGTGAGAATGATAGAAATATCTGACGAACCTGTGAATGTACGGGTCTAAAATTCGACTGCATAGAAATGTGCAGACCGTATTGTACGGTGATAATGAGGTAAAGTAAGATTTTCCGATATGAAATACCTTATAGTGTTAAAGGCACTATCAAGTTATCAGGCTTAGAGCAGGCACCTAAGTATATATGCTAAAGATAAGGTTATCGGAACGTGGCAACCTACAATACACAAATGTGGTTTGGTCGAAGAATAATAAGCCAATTTAATTGTGGGTAAAGCAGTGGCATTACTGATGATGTTCTCTGTAATGGAGAACGGAGGAACAGCCACAAGTCGATGATAATAATTGATTATAGGTATAGATTTTCATAGCTTCGAGTAAGACTAAGAAAAACAACTTCTTAACGGAGGTGTTGCCTATGACAAAACAAAAGAAACTAAGACATTTGGAATACTACGATTTACAAGATACCTTTGATAAATTGTATGCGGATAGCAAAAATAATAAAATTTTTACTAAACTTATGCAAATTATTGCGAGTGAAGAAAATATAAAACTTGCATATCGCAATATTAAAAGTAATGTAGGTAGTAAAACTTCAGGTGTTGATAAAGTAAATATCAATGATATTGAAAAACTTAATTCTCAAGATTTTATTGAGATTATTCAACGCAAATTTGAGTGGTATAAGCCTAAACCTGTAAAAAGGGTGGAAATTCCTAAAACAAATGGAAAAACAAGACCACTTGGAATTCCTACAATAGTTGACAGATTGGTTCAGCAATGTATTTTACAAGTGTTAGAACCGATTTGCGAAGCAAAATTCCACGAAAGAAGTAATGGGTTTAGACCTAACAGGTCAACAGAACACGCTATAGCACAATGCTATAAAATGATACAAAAACAATATTTATATTTTGTTGTGGATATTGATATAAAATCGTTTTTCGATAATGTTAATCACGCAAAATTAATAAAACAAATGTGGAGTTTAGGTATCAGAGATAAAACATTACTTTCAATAATTAAGGAAATGCTAAAAGCACCAATAATTATGCCAAATGGAGAAATTGAATATCCTACAAAGGGTACACCGCAAGGCGGTATATTAAGTCCATTACTGTCTAATATAGTGCTTAATGAATTGGATTGGTGGGTTGCAAGTCAGTGGGAAGAAATGCCCACGCACAACACTTTTAGTATTTGTTATAATTACAGTGGAACGGTAAATAAATGTTATACTCGAAAAGTTTTGAGAGCAACAGGGTTGAAAGAAATGTATATTGTAAGATATGCAGATGATTTCAAGATTTTCTGTAGAACACGAAGTGAAGCAGATAAAATATTCATAGCAGTAAGGCAGTGGATAAAAGAAAGATTAAAACTTGAAATCAGTGAAGAAAAATCCAAAGTTGTTAATCTAAAGAAGAATTACTCTGAATTTTTAGGTTTTAAAATCAAAGCGACCAAGAAAAAGGGTAAATATGTTGTTTATTCGAATATGACAGATAAAGCAATAAAGAATGAAACTATAAAATTAAAAGAACAAATTAAGATAATACAACATTCTGAAAATGCGGATAATCTAATCCTCAATGTAAAACATTACAATTCAATGGTGTTAGGTATCCATAATTATTACCGATATGCAACTAATGTAACAATAAGTTGTAGGGAAATTCAGTATAGGCTTAATACATCGATTTTTAATAGGTTGGGTAAAATGATAAGCAAACACGGAACGATTTCCCGTTCACACATTCAAGAAAGGTTTGGCTCATCTGAACAATTAAGGTTTATTTGTGATGAGCCTTTATGTCCTGTTGGATATGTGCAAACGAAAAATCCTATGTATAAAAAGATTAAAATTTGTAAATATACCCCAGAGGGCAGAGAAGAAATTCATAAAAATCTAAAATTCAGTAAAACAGTAATTTCTGTTATGCATTTATTAAGTAAAGAACAGTTATATGATAAAAGCATCGAATATTATGATAATAGAATTTCGCTGTTTGCGGCTCAATATGGGAAATGTGCTATTACAGGTAAAGAATTATGTATTGATGAAATTCACTGTCATCATAAAATACCTAAATTCTTGGGTGGCACTGATGATTATTTTAATCTTATAATTATACATAAAGAAGTACATAAACTTATCCACGCAGTATCAATGGAAATTATAAATGCAAGCCTTAATCAAATCAAACCGACGAAAATAATGCTTGGAAAAATCAATGAATTAAGAGAAAAAGTTGGAAATGAAATAGTTCGAGTTTCTTGAGTTTTGAAGTTTATACTAATCTAATCAATACGTATTGTCGATGGAAAGCCGTGTGAGTTCGAAAGACTCACGCACGGTTTGAAGCGGGGGAAAATTTGGCGATTGCATCAAAGAATTACCTATCGCTATCTTTGCCAAAGATAGAAAGTGCAGAAATGATGTTTTCCGCCTCCCGTTCAAGGCGCTTGCAGATCGTTCCCATCATCCAGTCCTTTGCCCAGCTCGAAAAGAACTACGGCAAAGAAGGTGCGGAGATCATCGTGGACAATACGCAGGACACCATCTTCGGTGGCTTTGCTCCCAACAGCAGCTCTGCCGAAACATTATCCAAGGCACTCGGCAGCCGCACGGTCATGAGCGGATCTGTCAGCCGGAGTAAAAACGATCCGTCACAGTCGCTCCAAATGATAGAGCGTCCATTGCTGACGCCGGACGAACTCAAATCCTTGCCCAAGGGCGATTTTATCGTTATGAAAACAGGTGTGCATCCGATGCGGGTACACCTAAAGCTGTTCTTCAAATGGGGCATCGAGTTTGACGATGAACACCCATACGCCGTAGCAGACCAAGGCAACCGTGAGGTCAAGTATGCCGACAAGAAAGAAATTCAGGACGGCATCCTCGAAAAATATCCACCTGAGTGGAAAGAGGAAACGCCTGCACCGAGCAGCTCGGACGGCGGCGGTCAGGCACAGCAGGACAGCCAAAAGAATGAACCGCAGAGGACTCCGCCCAAGGGCGAAAAGCGAGGCGGTAAGCCTATCCGCACCTCTCCGCCGAAAAAAGAAACTGCTCCCGATGTGACGGAAGCAGAGATTATAAAAGACTTAACCGAAACGGAGGTGCAAAGCAATGAGCCGTCTTGATTTTCTTTACCGCACCGAGCTACCGCACAGAGCCGTTGCGGTATATATCTATCTCGCCGACCGGACGAACGAGAACAACGAGTGTTGGCCTGCCATACCGACTATAGCTGCCGACCTCAAACTCTCGGCATCCACCGTCCGCCGCGGAATCCGTGACCTTAAAAAAGCAGGGCTTCTTGAAACCGAGCAGCGATACCGTAAGAAAGGCGGCAAGAGCAGCTTGCTGTTTCGGCTGAAAGCGGAATAAAAAAGACCGCTTGTAGGCGGTCAGCGTTTAATCACGGCTATTACAATTCGCTCAAGGCCGTGTTTTTCTATGTACCGTAGCACAACGTATAAATCCCCGAACGAGAGTGCTTCGTTAAAATATTCCGTGTAGTTCTGCGGCGTTTTCAAAAGCGGATATCTGTCGCCGGCATTAACGGCTATGTAGCATTTTTCGTTTTCCACCTTCATCCCTCCGAAATCGCACAAGGTTTATTATATCGGCAGCGGGATGTTTTTTCAAGAGAATTTTTCCGCCAAGGGGCAACTGCGCCTATATGCTGACAGGTGCCACCTGTCATGATGATAGGAGAAAGTGAACTACCCAACTGAAGATATATTACAGCAGAAAAGAAATAAAAGTATAACTATAATTTGATATTTGTAAAAGTTGCGAAACTATAATATTATTTGCACACGGTGGATTTTAAATTGAAAGCTATTTGCATTTCTTCTTTTATCTAATCATTCATGGATTCGATAATTGGATTTTCTGTTGGAGTTTCAGCTTTTAACACTGAGAGTATAATATTAGTTAATTTTTGTGAAATTGGTAAAAAACTGCTGATGAGCATATGTTGCTTTAGTCGGTGTGAGTGGTGACTGAGTGGGTCTGCTTTTTTTAAAATGGTTTTAATAAATTTATACAGTTGCAAGATTATGTTTATATTCTGTCGGTGAAATTCCCTCATATTGTTTGAATTTACGGCTGAAATAAGCTAAATCGTTGAATGAAAGATTATTTGCAATCTCTGAAAGAGGCACATTACTGTCGATCATTTTTTTAGATTCATCAATTTTAAGACGATTGAAATACTCAATTATTCCCTGCTGCATATCGTGGTAAAACACCCGTCTTATATGTGAAACACTGTAGCCCATTGCAATTGATATTTCTTCTAGCGTGATTTTACGGTGTATGTTGTTGCTAAGGTAGACAACTATCTCTTGCGTTAAAGAATGCTTTTTTGTGTCATAACCGATTTTTGTGCTGCTTTTTGGAGTGACTATAAGACTGAGCAAAAATATTTCAATATAGTTTTTACATAGCTGCTTGCAGTAATCCGGTATCAATTCATTTGATTTTGGAGTTGAATGGAATGGGACCGAATCATTAAAAAACAAATTTGAACGTAATTTTAAAAGTCTATGCAGAATATCACGCTTTTGCGGATCTAGAGAAGAAGAATAGCCTTTAAAAAAATTCATATCCTTATCTTCGCATGTAAAGCTGCAAATAATAGCCGAAGCCGATTTTCCGTTCAAAGTTTTTAAAGCATGAAATTCATCAGGCTGATGAAATAACACGTTATTTTCTTTTAAAATAATTGCTTTGTTGTTTGCAGTCACCTCAAGAGCACCTTGCTCAACAAAAATAAATTCCCAAAAATTATGCCGCTCACCGTCAAAGCAATAATTTGTCGGATATTTATAATTAAATATACTTATGACATTAGTGATATTGATTTTTTGAACCAGCTTAATATAATCAAACTTTTTAGACATCGTAGCATCTCCAATTTGTAAAAAATATTATTATGAGCATATTGTACAACAATTGCTATTATTTGTCCATTGCTTTTTGGATTTCAGAGTGATAAACTAAAAATACAACATATATCTGTACTTTTATGATGAAACTGAACAAAATAGGAGTTGCTGCTTTTGTGAATGTAAGTGTTGAAAAACTTAGAAATCAAACCGTTACGATATTGACGCGCGGTTTTAGATACATTTTTTTAATAACCTTTGGTTATCTTCTTTTGTATCCGTTCATTTACATTTTAATCAATTCCTTTAAAAGCGCGTCTGATTATTATGATCCTACTGTTGTATGGGTACCCAAGCATATTGTTACAGATAACCTTAAGGCGGCTTGGCAGGCTCTGGAATTTCCAACAGCATTCAGGTCAACGGTAATAAACGGTGTAATACCCTCAATCCTACAGTTTTGCACTTGTGCCGTTTACGGGTATGGGCTTGCAAGATTCAAGTTTCGCGGTCGCAGCATATTATTTGCAGCAATGTTCCTTAATATATTGGTTCCTGTCACAATACTTATAGTGCCGACATATGTAAATTTTCAGTATGTGGATTTTTTAGGTGCCTTGAAGCTTATATCGGGGCTGGCGGGGAAGGAATTACGCCCCAGTTTTATTGATACGCCGCTTGTATTTTACGTTCCGGCACTTTTAGGAGTAGGACTTAAAAGTGCATTATATATATGCATTTATTCGCAGTTTTTTAAAACCCTGCCCCGTGAACTGGAGGAGGCGGCATGGATAGACGGCGCCGGACCGTATAAAACGTTTATTAAAATAATTGCTCCGTCATCAGGTTCGGCCGGAATCACTGTGCTTATCTTTTCAGTGATATGGAACTGGAGCGACTATTATCTGCCGCAAATATATTTTTCTGAAAATTATCCGTTAAGTGTAATGCTCAACAGATTCAGATACAGTCTCGGAAGTATAATGGGGTATTACATTGAAGAGGCAAATGTTGCGTCAACATATGTGATTTTGGCGGCATGTCTTATTTTTTTGCTACCGCTCTTAATTTTTTACCTTATCGTTCAACGTAAGTTTATAGCCAGTATATCAACAACAGGCCTTGTAGGCTGAAAATATTATTATTTGGAGGTACATATTATGATTAAATTTTTGAAAAATCTGTTACCGCTGCTTTTAGCTTTTTCAATTGCTTTTGCTGCGTCAGGCTGTCGATCTTCTGAAAAAACAGATGATACAAGTTCATCTGCAAGTTTTTCAAAGGGCAATATTTCCGACATTCAAAGCAATGAAAGTACGGACAGCAAAAGCAACAATAGCATGGACAGCAAAAGCACCGATTCCGGCAGTAAAAATTCGCAAGGTGCGGAAAGTAATGTAAATAACAATGGCGCTAAACCAGGAAATGGCAGCTGGAAGGAAATTTTAGCGGCAATGCCGAAGAAGTTCCGCGGAACACAAATAGAACTTTTTCATTGGAATCCGGTAACCGAGCTGCCAGGCGGTGAAAAGCTTTTAAAGGATTTCCAAAAGAAAACCGGAATAAAAATCAAATGGACTGTTGCATCTTATGATAATTATGATGTTGAATTACAATCGAGAGTAGCCGCCAATAAATCGCCGGATATAGTTCTCTTTCAATGGATGAATGCATCCAGAATGGCGCTTACCCAACCTATTGAAAACGTTAATTACGATTTCAGCGGCAATGATTGGGATAAGGCGGTTAAAAGCTACTATTCAGTTAACGGAAAAACATATGCTGTTAATATGAACGGTACATTACTTAACAGACCGGCGGCAATTTTTTATAATAAATCACTTATAGAAAAGTATGATTTTGAGGATCCGTACCGTCTGTGGAAAAACGGAAAATGGACTGAGTCAAAATTCATGGAAATGTGTCGTGAATATAAAAAACTGGCAAAGGGTCCGGCGTGGGTCGTTTCAAAATTTGACGTTTGGACAGTACTCAGCGGCTTGCAAGGCGAGATGTCCTATAAAAACGGAAAATACGGTAATAATCTGCGTGACACCAAATCTGTAGCGGCATGGCAAAGATGTGCCTCGCTCTTTGAAGAAGGACTCATAGACCGTTCCTGGGACGCGGTCGGTTTTGAAAACGGCAAATATCTGTTTATGGATACTTCTATGCTTTATACCAGAACAACACAGCCGTATTTTGCAAGTATAAAATCCGGAGGAACCCTCGGTATTGTACCGTATTTTACGGTTGACGGTCAGAAAGAGTATTATCAGCCCATGGATGAATATGAAGCATATGGCATAGCAAAGGGTTCTAAAAATGCCGAAGCGGTCCCCTATTTCCTAAGGTATTATCTTGATCCGGCAAATTATAACAGCAAAACATTTTTCTGCAGCAGCAATGCTCTGGAGGTTTATGAGTTTTGTATGAAGCAGCCTAATCGCATAATGCATAACAGATATCCGCTCGGGAGCGGAAATTCAACCTCGCCAGTTAAGGACTTACGCCTTGCACTCGAGGGTGCAACATCGGCACAGGTGCCGTCAATATTGAATTCGTACATAGGAATAGTCGATTCATGCGTTGCAGATCTTAACAAGCGCCTTGGCACGTTAAAGTAAGTCATTTCGTGTGGAGTCAGGAGAATAGCTATGAAAAAACTTATACTTTACTGTTTGCTGGCTGCTGTTTTTCTTTCTGGGTGCGGAGCGGAAACAGGAAATAATGTCAAACCCTCAAAGCGGGACAACTCATCTGTATCCTCCACTGTTGATTCGTCGGAAGTAAGCAGTATCAGTGATGATAACAACAGCACGAAAGCTTCTTCAGGTGATGATTATAACGATGCGTCACAGTCGGCGGGCAGTCTATCTGTTTCAGTAAATATAAAGAAAGCCGATAAAACAAAAAAAGAAATTTTGCCCACAGAGAACACTGCAGATCTTTTGAATCCGAAGATTGCAGTTATGGGCGGAGCTAATACGGAAGCAAAAACTTTGCGTAACAAAATCCGAAATGCCAAGGATTCTATTACTCCCAGCGGAAATGTCTATTATGTATCTGAAAACGGGACGGACGAAAGTGACGGAAGATCATCTGCAAAGGCTTTTAAATCAATAAGCGCGGCAATAAATATTGCCGAAAAAGGTGATACAATTCTTATTGAACGCGGCAGTGTGTTCAGACTTTCGCAGGGACTGACACTGCAAAACGGTGTAAAATACGGTGCATACGGCAAGGGACCTAAGCCGGAAATATGGGGTTCGCCGGAAAACTATGCAAATTACGGCATATGGTCGCCGCATGATATAAAAAACATCTGGAAAATGAACTATTCGCGCAGTGATGTCGGTCTTATCGTTTTTGATCACGGCAAGCTTGCCGGGAATATGAAATATTATATACGCGACCTGAAAAAGGACGGGGATTTCTATTTTGATGAAACGAAAAAGACGCTGTATATTTACAACAGCGGCGGAAACCCCGGCAAGACTTATAGTGATATTGAAATAGGCTCGCGAAATGTTCTTTTCAGAATCAAGGACGGCGGCTCGGATATTCAAATAGATAATCTTGCCTTCAGGTATACCGGAACTTTTGCAATACGCGGTTCTGCGGGCTGCCGAAATATTAAAATAACAAATTGCGAGATAGGCTGGATAGGCGGTTCTCTGTTTGATGACGGCAGTAATCGCTACGGAAACGGAATTGAGTTCACATACGGTTGTCAGGATATATCGGTTGAAAATTGTTGGATATATCAAATATATGATGCCGGATTCACTTTCCAAATATCCGGTGATGAGGACGTCAGGTATCATACGTTCAAAAATATTGCCGTGAAAAACAATCTTTTTGAATATTGCAGTTGGCCTTATGAATGGTGGATAGCCTCAAATACCCATATAGTTCAGAACATTTCAATCAGCAATAATATTATGAGGTATACCGGTTACGGCTTTGCGGGCTATGAAAGACATCCTGCCCACATAAGAGGACCTTGGGAAATCATTCCCATAAAGACCGAAAATTTCTCAGTAGATAATAATATCTTTGATTTCGTTAACGGCAGCCTTTATGCATGGACATTGCCTTATGATACGCAGCCGGGCATGACAATCAGCCGTAACAGCTATTATCAAAGAAAGGCGACCTCGCCGGAAAACGCACCGTTTATGGCGCTTTGTAAAGAGAATCAGGGCAAGTACGCTGCAAATCAGTCCGAATTGGAAACGGCAGTTGCTTGTATGGATGCTAATCCCAAGCTTGTAAAATGGCTAAAATAATAACAGGAGGTAAAGCGGTGAAAAACACAAAAATCAAGCCGGTTGCGGTAATTTCTGTAATAATTATGATTTTCACCGCTTCTTCTGTATCGGTTGTTGCCGCCAATCGTGAAACTTCGACGCGGCAGTCGGAGCAAGGCTCATATTCTGCTTATTATGAAAAATATAAAAATGTCGGCTTTGCAGAGGAATCGGTTACTGTAAAGCTTGGGACGGCAATGGAAAGAAACCCGGTTTCTTTTGATGTTCTTATACCTTCCGATGCACTCTATACGGCAGAGCTGTGTTATAAGTCGGAGGATGAGGCGGCAAGCGAAATTGAAATGGATTTCAAAATAGACGGAGCAAACGCTTTTACTGAAACCGAAACATTGAAATTTCCAAGTATATGGAAAGATGCAGAGGAAAAACGCACAGACAACTTAGGAAATGAATATTCTCCGAAACAGGTGCCTTTTGAAGGCTATGTTCATAAAACTGCAAACGACATTACCAAATATACCGACAATTCATATTACTTTTACCTTACCGGCGGAACGCATCGTGTGACGCTGAAACTTAATGAGGGCAAAATAACACTTAAGGAATTTTCTTTCGTCGCCGTAAAGACTGCTGAAAAATATCAGGCTCCCAAAAATGAGGACAATTACAAAGGAGACGCCATAATCGTTGAAGGAGAGGCACCTTTTTATAAAACCGGTTATTGGCTCACATCAAAATCCGATTCCTCCAGTAAAAAGGTCACTCCGAATGACGTTTCAAAAACGCTGGTCAATTATATAGGCGGCGGGAACTGGAAAAGCACCGGTGAGGAGATTGTATGGAAAACTCCCTACCTTAAAGCGGGAAATTATTGCCTTGCATTTTCGTTCAGGCAAAGCACGGTCATTAACGGAAAAACCTACCGAAGTCTTAAAATTGACGGAAAAACTCCATTTGCCGAGGCAGATAATATTGGCTTTAAATACGGTGATAACTGGCAGGAAACTGTGTTCAGTGATGACGACGGAAACCCCTATTGCGTCTATTTTTCGGAGGGCGAGCATGAAATATCGCTGACATGCACACCGGGTGAAACGCTAGCGGTAAGGCGCCGCTTGGACGCCGCCGTTTCAAAGCTTTCGGAGCTTTACATAGATATAACTATGATTACCGGGGAAAAGGTTGACTCTTATAGGGACTATGACCTTTTCAAGCAAATACCTGATATGGAAAATTCGCTTAATGAAATTTCCGAAAATCTTAAAGCTGCAGACGGTGAGCTTGAACGTATAACCGGGCGTAAGAGCGGGTCACAATCATCTGCTGTTAAGGGTATGCTTCAGGTTATAGAGCAAATGCTGGCCAATAAATATTCTGCACACAGGTATAAAAATCTCTATTATGATAAGTATTGCGCTGTTTCCTCTGTTCTTAATGAATTGCGTGATATGCCGCTTGATTTGGACAAAATTTCACTTTTCGCACCGAATAGTGAGATGCCGTTTGAGCCTGTAACCTTTTTTGATAAATTAAAATTTTCTGCCATGAAGTTTTTAATTTCTTTCTTCACCGATTACAACGCGGGACAGAACAGTTCCGAAAGAGATGAGCTTACTGTGTGGGTGAATTGGGGAAGGGATCAGGCACAGATACTTAATTCGATGGCAAGCGGCGATTTTACCGCCAAAACCGGAATAAAGGTTAATATAAAGCTTGTAAGCGCTTCAATAGTGCAGGCGAGACTTTCGGGCAAGGCGCCCGATTGCTTGCTGCAACAGTCCCGCTCCGAACCGGTAAATCTTGCAATGCGCGGAGTATTATACGACCTTTCTCAGTTTGATGACTGCGAGGATATTCTTAAACGCTTTAGAAAGGGCGCTGAAATACCTTACAGATATCGTGACGGAGTTTACGGTATTCCCGATACACAGTCATTTTATGTTATGTATTACCGTAAGGATATTCTGAAACAAATGAATGTTGAAGTTCCCGAAACATGGGATGAACTGACCGAAACGGCAAAGCTGCTTGAACGGAACAACCTCAACATATGGATGTCCAATAAAGCGGTAACCGATATGTCACAGGCGAGCACAGGCCTTGGAAGCGTAAATATTTTCCCCAGTATTCTTTTGCAAAAAAAACTTTCTCTATATGAAAACGGGGGGCGAGCAACCGCACTTACGAATCCGGAAGTTATAGATGCCTTTAGGGAATGGACAGATTATTATTGTAAGCTGAAAATGCCTATTACGCTTGATTTTTATAACCGTTTTCGAACAGGAACCTGCCCGATAGGAATAGAACCGTATACACTTTATACAACATTTACGGCAGCAGCGCCTGAAATCGACGGTCTTTGGGGTATAAGTGTCATACCCGGTACACGGCAGGATGACGGTACAATTTCCCATACCTCATCCGGTGCCGGAACGGCGGCGGTTATTTTAAAGGAAACAAAAAATCCAAATGACGCATGGGAATTTTTAAAATGGTGGACATCGGCCGAGACGCAATTTTCTTTTTCAAATGAAGCCGAGTCGCTATTGGGTTCAACCGGTCGTGTGGCTGTTGCAAATGTTGAGGCTTTTAAAAAAATGTCTTGGAAACGTGAATATTTAACACCGATTCTTAACGCGTGGGAACAGGTTGAAGAAATACCGGAATATCCCGGCAGTTATTATGTGTCACGGTCATTGTATCAAAGCTTTTGGAATGTTGTAGATTCCAATAAAAATATTAAGGATATGCTTCTCAAATACGGAAGAGAGGCAAATGAAGAAATTGAGCGGAAATGGAAACAGTATGAAGATAGGGAATGAGGCGACGGAATGAGCAAAATAAACAACAATTCAAAACGGCGGATCAATGCTGCCGAAGGATTTTCTTTCTTTTTTATTTCTTTGCCGTTTATGGTTTTGTTTTTCCTATTTAATGTTTTGCCGGTGCTTTCGTCAGTAACATTGAGCTTCTTTGATTATGATACTGTTTCAAAACCGCTTTTCACCGGACTTGAAAATTATCTTCGTATGGTTTCGTCAGACGGGGTTTTCGAAAAGGTTTTAGGAAATACTCTGAAATTCTCAATTGTGACCGGGCCACTCAGCTTTATGCTTGCATTTTTGATGGCATGGATGATAAATGAGTTCCCGAGGTATTTGAGAACATTTCTTACGCTTATTTTCTACACGCCGGCTCTAGTCGGAAACGCTTATTTTATATGGCAGGTATTATTTTCGAGCGATAGTTACGGGTATCTTAATAATATGCTTATCAGTCTTGGACTTATAACCGAGCCTATAAACTGGTTTCAGAATACTCAGTATAATTTCACGGTAATAACCATAGTTCAACTTTGGATGAGTCTGGGTGTATCATTTCTTGCAAATATTGCGGGTCTGCAAAATGTCAGCGCAGAGCTTTATGAGGCGGGCGCAATAGACGGCATAAGAACACGTTGGCACGAATTATGGTATATAACGCTGCCATCTATGAAAAGCATTTTACTTTTCGGGGCGGTAATGCAAATACAATCATCATTTTCAATCAGCGGAATAGTAACTACGCTTGCCGGCTATCCGAGTGTAAACAATTCGGTTGACACCTTGGTTTCCTATATATCAGATGTGGGAATAGTCCGTTATGAAATGGGATATGCATCAGCATTATCGGTTTTTCTGTTTGTCTTAGTGCTTGGATTCAGATATTTAATAGGCGGATTACTTAATTTAATTGATAAAGGCGATTGATTTTTGGGGAGGTATATGTGTGCTTAAGCAATCAAGTCAATATCGCAGATATACACGCTCCCGTGCCGGAAACGTTGCATATTTTACGTTATTGGTTTTAATGGGTGTTTTTTCTGTGTTGCCGCTCATATATTGCGTGGTTACTTCATTTAAACCGATAGATGAACTGCTTATATTTCCGCCGCGCTTTTTTGTCAGAAATCCCACTTTATCAAATTATTTTGCATTGCCGACACTTTTAAGCAATATTCAGGTTCCGCTTTCACGGTATATTTTCAATTCGGTTTTTGTGGCAATAGCGGGTACGGCGTTACATATTATAGCTGCTTCACTGGCAGCGTTTACATTTTCAAAATCCGGGACAAGAGGAGCCGCGCTTTCATTTGCCGTTGTGGAAATGATGTTGCTTTATAACAGTGTAACACTCGGAGTTCCGCAATACTTTATATTCAGCAAGCTTCACATTTTAGACAGCTACTGGGCATATATTCTCCCGGCAATACCGTCTTCGGTCGGTTGCTTTCTTATGAAGCAGTTTATGGATGTATCAATACCCGATACGCTAATTGAGGCAGCACGTATAGATGGGGCGGGAGTGGCTTGCATGTATTGGAAAATAGTAATGCCGATTTTAAAGCCCGCATGGATGACAGTGCTCTTGTTTTCATTTCAGGGAATGTGGGCAGTCAGCTCGAACGGTATGATTTTCAGCGAACAACTGAAAACATTGCCCCAGGTTATGAGTTCAATAGCGGCAGGGGGAATAGCGCGCTCAGGAAGCGCAATGGCTATAACAGTTATTCTTATGCTGCCGCCGATAGCAGTTTTTCTTGTCACACAAAGTAATGTTATGGAGACTATGAGCAGTTCAGGTATTAAGGGATGATTTATGATTCAGGCGGTGAGCATTTAATGAAAAAAATAAAGGTGACAGCGGCAGTTTTAATTGCAGTTCTTATTGGCGGGATAAGTGTTTCTGCAGCGCCTTCCGATTCTTTTTTTCGAATATACGAGCCTGACGGAACGGCGACATCTGTTATCTCAAGGGAAATGTTCACTGTTTCTGATGTTATTACGGCGACGTCGCTCGGAATTGAAAAATCAATGACGGGACTTACGGATGTCTGTTTTTCCGATAACGGTGACATATATATACTTTGCGGCGGTGATTCCCGGATAATCGTATTAAATCCGGATTACAGCTTTAAAAAAGAATTAAAGCTTGAGTATAACGGCGAAGCGCTTGATTTTACGGGAGCCGGTGGAATTTATGCAGATAAATCTCTTATTTATATAGCAGATACAAAAAATTCAAGGGTGCTTATAAGTAATACCGACGGTAAAACAGTTAAAATACTCGGAAGACCCGATTCGGAATATATCCCGGAAGATTTTCTCTATCAGCCGGTAAGCATTGCGTTAGATGAAAAAGGGTATGCCTACATATTAAGTCTCGGAAGCTTTTACGGCGCGTTGGTCTATTCGCCCGACGGCAATTTTATGGGATTTTACGGTGCCAATCAGGTAAATGCATCGGCAATGGATACGCTGAAGTTTATTTGGAACAGAATTACTAAGAATGACGCTAAAAAATCCGCTTCACTGAAAACCATGCCGTACTCCTTTGTAGATTTGGCAATAGACCGTGACGGTTATATGGTTACCTGTACAGGTAAAACCAAGGAGAACATAACCGTGGGGCAAATAAGAAAGCTAAGCCCCAACGGGCAGGACATTTTGTACCGTCGAAACCCGGATGGCAGTTCTTCTGTTTCTTCTTCCGTAAATTTTATGGAAAGCGAGCGAAACCGAAGGTATGGCTATCAAAATATGATTTCCGTTACGATAGACGACGAGGGCTTTATATATGCTCTCGATTCGGAATACGGACTGATTTATGTATATGACGGCGAAACCGAATTATTAAGCACATTTGGCGGCGGAATTAAAAGTGGAATACAAAAGGGTGTTTTTAAAAATCCTGTTTCTATTGCAACTGATAACGGAAATATTATTGTTGCCGATGAGGGCAATTCCTCAATAACTGTGTTCAAGTTGACGGATTTCGGTTTGCTTTTGATGAAAGCTGTCACTATGAATTCTGCCGGCGATTATTTAAAGGCTAAACAGCTATGGCAGAATGTGCTCGAATCAGACCGCGGAAATCAGGCGGCTTACAGAGGTCTTGCTATGGCGAGCCTTTATGAAGGGAATAACATAGCAGCCATGGAGTACGCCAAAAAGGGCTTGGATTACAATGCTTACGATATGGCGCTCGGAGCAATTTTAAAGGATTTTCTGGCTGATAATTTTATATGGATAACGATTTTATTTCTTTTGTTAATTGCCTTGACAATTTATGTTGTAATGAGGCTGAAAAAGAAACGCGCGGTTACGGTAAGCCCTAAATTGCAAACGGTTATTTCAGTACCGCTGCACCCGTTTCGCAGCTTTGATGATTTAAAGTATAAGAAATATGGTTCAATAACGTATGCAGTAATCATCACCGGACTTTTATATCTTGCCTTTACTCTGGGCAATACTGTTTCCGGTTTCTTATATAACAGAACAAATATTAAGCAATATAATATGCTCTTTACCTTACTGCAGACAATCGGACTGATTTTTTTATGGAGTGTTTCTAATTGGCTGATATCCTCGCTTTTTTCCGGTAAGGGCACATTAAAAGAGGTCTTTTGTGCAACTGCTTATTGCCTGACTCCATTGATTGTATTCTTGTTTTTAAGGCTCGGCCTTTCTTATATATTGCCGTTGTCAGCAATGAATGTTTTAAACGAAATACAGGTATTGCTTGTAGGTTATTGCGGGTTCTTGCTTGTAATAGCAATGATGAAAATACATGAATATGATTTTTTTAAATTTCTTGCGACGCTCTTAGCGGTTGTATTTTTAATGATAATGATAGTTTTTGTTTTGTTCTTGTTTGTAACCTTATTCAAACAGGTAATTGGGTTTGTATCATCATTTTATGAAGAAATATCTTACAGATGAAGAAAAGAGTGCAGGTGATTCTATGACTGAAAAGACAACAGCAGTTATTTTAGCCATTGTTATGACGAGTATGTTCGCTTTTTCGGGTTGCAAAACTGAAAAGGCGGCAACTGATAAATACATAAGCGGTGCGGATTTTTCATCCGAGGCTTCTTTCATGGCTACGGAGAATGACAGGCTTTTACTTGAATGGGATGATGAAAACAAGTGTATAGTCTTAACGGTTAAAGAGAGCGGTGAAAAATGGTCGTCAATACCGTACAAATACCTCGAGGGCGGGGGCTCAAGCGCTAACGTAAGCTCAACCCTGAATATAACGGTTGTTGATTCCGTAACATTGCAGCAAACTACGCTCAGAGGATACACCGAGGCATATGAAAACGGTGAGATAATTGCCGAAAAAGCCGAAAATGGGATAAAGGTCACCTATTTTTTTGAAAATTACGGCATTAGTATACCGGTTAAATATTCACTCGGAGATAGGTTTTTATCTGCGTCTGTTGATTATAGGGAAATAAGGGAGTCTGAAAAATATCCGATTTTAAGCTTTTCTTTAATGCCGTTTCTATGCTCCGCGGAAAATAACGGAAACGGGTATCTCTTTGTTCCGTGCGGCAGCGGTGCGCTGATGTATGCAAGGGAAACGCCGGAAACCGAGCGCTCCTTCACAGGGGAGGTATTCGGAGCAGATTATTCAAGACCAAACCCTGTGAATACCTCAAATCCCGAAGAAGTGAGATTACCGGTATTCGGAGTTAAAAACGGCAAATCGGCTATGCTTGCTGTTATTGAGAACGGGGCTGAAGCTGCAGCTTTAGAAGCTGCAGCGGGGAATCCCAGAACTGGTTATTCAAACATCTACCCTTCATTTTATGTGCGCGGGTATGACGTATATGATAAATCGACATATGACAGCTTAAAAGATGATCTGGTGCGCATTTCCGAAAGAAAGGCTGAAATTCAGGCCGAGGTAAGGTATTACCCGCTCTCGGGGGAAGACGCGGACTATAACGGAATGGCAAAGACTTATAGAAAATATCTTTCTGATTCCGGCAAGCTTATTGGAAATACTGCCGGGGGGTCCCCATATTCACTGACATTACTGGGTGGAGCCGAAGTATCATCATCAACCCTTGGTGTGCCGGTACAACGGCTGAAAATAATGACAAGCTTTGAAGATGCAGTCAAAATTATAGATACGGTAGAAACCGCAGCTTCCGAATCGCCTGCTGTTTTACTGAAAGGATTCGGAGAATCGGGAATAAGTGTAGGGAAATTGGCGGGTGGATTCAAAATATCCGGTAAATACGGAGCAAAAGAAACCCTGTTTGATTATTATAATAAGAACGGAATTACGAATTATACAGACTTTGATATTATACGATACAAAAGGTCAGGGAAAGGTTTCAGCTATTCCTCCGATTGTGCAAAAACAGCCATTCACAAAGCGGCTGACCGTTACGAGGCTATAGGTCCGCTGAGAATTTACGAGGATAGCCGAAAATATAGGGTAATAGGCAGACAGGAATTGCCTGCGGCGCTGCAAAAGGTTATAAACTCCGCAAAGAAGAATGATCTGACCGGCGTTTCCTTGCTTACTCTTGGCGAATATGCTTATTCTGATTATTCAAGTAAAGAAACTTATGTAAAAGGGCAAATGGCAAAGGATGTCACTTCAATTATCAATAACCTGAAGAAAGTCGGATTGGGTGTAGCCGTAGGTTCCAATTCTTACGCGGCGGCCACCGGGGATACTGTATTTGATACTCCGACCGATAACGGTTATTATAATTGCTTTGATGAGCAGATTCCGTTTTATCAAATGATATTCGGCGCTTGCCGACAATTGTATTCGAGCCCTGTTAATACATCCGACAATATTCGGGAAAAAATACTTGATTCTGTTATAGGCGGATGCGGCTTGAATTTTGCACTGATAGGCAATTACCGTTCGGAATATACGGAAATATATTCTGAGAAGCTTTATGCAATGTATTATACAGATAACATAGATCTAATAAGAGAAACGCTGGAAGCATATTTGCCTGTTTATGAGAAAATTAAGGGTAAACATATTGAAAAGTATGAAATCATATCAGATAAGCTTAGCAAAACGGTATTTGAAAACGGCGTTGTTTTATACGCAAATCATTCCGAGAGCAAAATCGTCTCTCCTGCAGGAGTGCTTTCGGCTTATGAATACAGGCTTGCAGAACAGAGGGAAAAGCAATGAAAAAACATAAGAAAAGCGGTTTGCAGGCAATGCAGCAAAAAAACGGCTATCTTTTCGTTTTTCCTTGGATTATAGGATTACTGTTATTCTTTTTTATTCCTGTATTCAGTTCGATGTGGTACTCGTTTTGCGAGGTTAAAATTGAACCGGGGAAAATTATTACGAATTTTGTAGGGCTTTCAAATTTCAGATGGCTGCTCGGAAAGGATCCCGATTTTCTTGATCAGCTTGCTTCATCGGTTACATATATGCTGTATTCATTTCCTATGATAATAGCCTTTTCGCTTGCTATTGCAGTAATGCTTAACAAAAAGTTTTTCGGCAGATCTCTTCTTCGCGCACTGTTTTTTCTGCCGATAGTTATAACAGCCTCCGCAGTTTTACCTCTGCTCGGCGGAAATGAAGTGCAACTTCCGATTTTTCAAAACGGCGGTATAATGAATACTGACGCTCTTATAGACAACCTCAACATTCCGGGAGCATTGCGCAGTTTTGTCGGTTTTTTGCTGAATTCAACAACCAAGATTACATACAATTCGGCAGTTCAGATACTGTTATTTCTCGGTGGATTGCAAAACATACCGTATTCACTTTATGAGGTCTCAAAAATTGAGGGCGCGAATAAATGGGAAGAATTTTGGTTTATTACGGTCCCGAGTTTAAGGCACATTATAACACTGGTTATACTTTACACAATGATAGATTTATTTGCAAGCTCCGATAATGTAGTGGTTCAAAGGTCATATGACTGGATTACAACACAGGATTACAATAAAAGTTCTTCGTCACTTTGGCTCTACTTTGTAATTGTATCGGCTATTATAGGTATTGTTTATGCGGTGTATAACAGGCTTTGCATTAAAAAGTGGGAATAGCGAAGGATTTGTAGCGTTTGCGTATTTTATAAGTAACAAACTCGCTGATAGGAGAATGAATATGATTAACAAAACTAAAAAATCCGATTTTTTGAAAAGACTGACGGTTTTGGCAACGGTATTCGGTGTATTGCTGAGTTTACTGAGCTCGGTGCCGTTTAAAAAGCTGAACGCACAGACGGAAAATGTTCTGTGGATAGGTCCAGACGCGAATTATGCATGGTTTGGTCAGCAGGTGGCGCTTGAAGCGGGTAAAAAGTATGAATTTTCGTTCTATCAAACGCCGGGAAACAATTGCTATGCGAACATTTATAGAGATTTAAGTGAGCATGGAATAAGTTCAACAAAGGCTGAGGACGGAGATTATGTAAAGACTACCGCATATTTCACCGTACCGTCAGACGCACTTGACGGCAAGGACGGTAAAAAGCTTGTTTGGGTGGGAATAAGAACCGGAGAACCACGCAAACAATACGAGTATTGCGCCAGATTTAAGCTTTCGGCAGAAAACGCGCCTGAAGTAAATCTTTTAAGAGACAGTCAATTTGAAATTAAAGGCGAATATGACGTCGATAAAAGCATATGGAAATCCGCTTACGGTGATAATATAACCGACAATTTCTGGTTCAGAAGCATTTCTGAAATAGGGGGAATTGAAGCCTTTAAGCGTACTGACAGCAGACTTAATGTATTATGGATGGATTCTGCGCTGAATTATGAATGGTTCGGTCAGCAGGTAGCACTTGAAGAAGGAAAGGAATACGAATTTTCTTTTTATCAGACTCCCGGAAATAACTGCTATCCCGTGGTTTATAAGGATCTGCGGGAAACTCCGATTCAAACGGTAAGCCGTCAGGTTGGAAGCTATAATCAGACAATTGCAAAATTTACCGTACCATCAGACGCTCTTGACGGTGATAACGGAAAAAAGCTTGTTTGGGTCGGCATAAGGTCTGCCGAACCGCGTTCGCAATATGAATATTGTGCAAAGTTTAATCTTTACGCATTGGACGCGCCTCAAACCAATCTTTTAAAGGACGCGGGTCTCACAATTGTGGGAAGCTACGATTTAAACAAGGATATTTGGAAAAATCCTTATGGTGCACCGCTGCCATATGGCTTTTGGGTTAGAAACATAGGAGAAATAGGCGGTATTGAGGCGTTTAAAAGACCGTATGAAATAAACGATTCACCAAAAATGATGTTCTATGACAGAACACAGCGCGGACCGGACAGAGAGGCTTACGGTTGCTTTACCCTAGCTTTTCCTTCTTCTGTAAACAGAACGGGGAAAAATTATATATTTGAGTTTTCCGCAAGGGCAAGTGTTGGCGGAGTTTTGGATCAATTCAGGGTTTACTCACTGGATCCGGCCATGTATATTGATAATGAATATTCTGTTAAGCCTACTAAGATTGATGGCTACAGATATTCATTTAACTTGAGACAGGATGTAAATTCCGAGCAGGACTTTGCGTTTATGATATTTGTTCCCGAAGGGTCAAAGGGTCACATTTCGTATCTTTCAATGTATGAGGCTGATGAGAATTTTAATAAAATAAACGATGAGGACCTTTTGAAATATTATTACAATACCTTTGAGCATTACTATAAGCCGAATGCCAGAGTCGGTCTATACGCGTTGCAGGGAGCCTGTCAGGATACCGATACCGGAAGACTGGACAATATGCCGGAATATTATTTTGATCCCTCCCCCGATGTTCCGATTCCCGCAGGCTCAAAAATGATGAGTTATAATGCAAAATGGACTGTGGGACAAATAAAAATCAATTTACCGTACAGTGTACCAAAGGGTAGCGCCGACGGGAAAAATTACCTGGTTTCATTTTATCTTAAGCCCACTGTAGGCAGGGACCCGTCTAAGTATTATACAACGGGTCAGCAGGGAGACAATATACAGATATATCCTTTGGACGTAACAGGCTACAAATATACCTTCTATATTAAGGAAACCTATGATTTTAAAATAATACTTGAGTTGCCACAGGGTTGCCGCGGTAATATTTCAAGGCTTGAAATGTATGAGGCAGATGATGATTACAACAGGATCAACAACATAAATAAGGCGACGACATTCGGTAAAAACGGAGATTTTTCTGATTATACCGTTCAATATGGAATGGGCTTGCCCGGCATAACATTTACTAACGGGTTTACAAATACTTTTATCGACACAAGAAAATACCGTGATGAGCTCAAAAACGGTAAATATGTGGATTATGAAAGCACGGGTGCACTTTGCCTTATTCCCGATGGCTATTTTGACACACCGGACGACACCGGCTGGGCTGATATTTATTTGCGCGAGTATGAAGAGGAAAGCGGTACTGTTGTCGGTAAGCTTACAAACGGGCATACGGTATTCAGTAAGAAAAGAGTTAAGTTAATTTCCATGTCCGACTCCTCGGTTTTGTGGGAGACCTATACAAATGGCAGCGGTGAATTTTCTTTTGAAAAAATTCCGTTGGGCGGATATGATATCGCTGTTGTTTTGGCGGATGGTACTGAAATTCCGGGTGATGACACCGTCTGGATTGATGATGACGGCGATATTTCGGAGGTGTCGCTCATTTACACCGGCGATGCACTTTTGGGAATAGCAAAAACCGGCGACAGTACGGCAATTATTTCGATTACGGTAATGGCTTTGCTGTCTCTTGCATTCATCGCCCCGACAATTGTCTATAAAAAGAGAGGTAAAAAAAATGGCAGATAGGTTTATGCCTGTAACAGGCGGAATAACATACATAGAACACGGCGGGGCTGATGAGGAAGTAAAAATACGTGTAAAGGCTATCGATAATGCAGAAAGCGGTCTTAAGGGCGCAGGCAGAGTTTTTTATGTTTCGCCGAACGGAAATAATGAGAACGAAGGCACGTCTCCCGATAGTCCCTGCCGAACCGTGGAGGCGGTGCGATCGCTTTGCTATTGGCTTGAGCCGGGTGATACCGTTTTGTTTGAACGCGGCGGCATATATCGAATGACCTTTGATCTTGATCTTATAAGCGGAGTTTCTTACGGAGCATACGGTAATGGGGAAAAACCTGTTATATTAGGGTCATATATTAACTATGCAAAAGAAGAAATATGGAAGCGGGTTGACGGTAATATATGGGCAATTCCGTATTTTCCGCATACAGATGCAGGGCTTATGGTGTTTGACGGCGGAAGCTCAAGCGGTATAAAATGCTTTTCAATGGAAGAAATGACTCATAATAATTATTATTTTCATGACCTCGATGAGCACTGCCTTTATATGTATTCCGACAAGGGCAATCCGGCGCTTTTATATAAAGAAATCGAAATAGGAACAATGACAAGATTTTTCCACTTGCCATTTGGAACGCATGATATAAATATAGATAACATTGATTTTAAAGTGAGCGGTTTATTTGCTATTCGTGCAGACGGCGGCTGCAAAAATATAAGCATTACCAATTGCGCATTTTCCTGGATAGGCGGCTCGCTCTTCCCGAACAGGAGTAACCGCTTCGGCAACGCGATTGAGTTCAGCACGAGCTGTGAAAATGTGTTGGTTGAAAACTGTCGCTTTTTTCAGTTGTATGACAGCGGCGTAAGCTTTCAAATAGGTAAGGGCCCGTTCAAAAATTTCACCGTAAGGGGAAATGTTTTCGAGTATACCGGAATGGCGGGTTTTGAATGGTGGGGAGAACACTTGGTCGGCGGCGGCGAAATACCGCTTGACGATACCGTAATTGAAAACATATTGATTGAAAACAATATTATGCATATGAATGGATACGGCTGGAGCGGAATTACAAGACATCCTTGCCACATTCGCGGAACATGGGCCCCAAGGGACTATACTAATCTTAAGAATTTTACAGTGAAAAATAATATTTTTGATTGCTCGCGGGGCTTTATTTTTGCATGCGCGTGGAGCGGTATTCCTAAGGAATATATTACGGAGAATAATACTTATTATCAAAAAGCGTCTGTAAAGCTGAATGAAAATGACCCGGGGTATCCGGCGTTTGATATGGAATATAAGCATAGAACATATGCTGAAAACCAAGAGGAGTTGGAGGCGGCTGTAAGGGCGGTTGAGCCGCACGCCAAGCTGGTTAAATGGTTGGGTTAGATTCCGATTGATTATTTTGTTGAAAATTAGTGAGAGAACAGGTTGAAAAATGTCATTCAAAATACAATTGAAAATTATAAGTTCCCTTGAAAAAGTTTTCTGGGATGAAGAACTGAATGCCACTGAATATAATGAATTTTCTGCTTTAAGGGGAGAAAGATTTTCTTTTCAGGCGGCAGTAAAGTTTACCGGCAGGGACGATGAGAAAGTACTATTACCCCTGAATGAGACTTTGAAAATAAAAGCAGAGCTTGAAACGGATATGGAGTGTCGAATTGATATAAGGGAGGTCGCGGCAGTTCAGGTGAATCATCCTACTATGATACAGCGGGATGATGACTTTCTGCGCGTCTCTCCCGGTATATATCCGGATATTTTAAATGCTCATTGCGGTAAATGGAACATCGCCACGGATCAATGGCGCTGTCTATGGTTTGCGGTAAACATTCCCGAAAACGCAAAATCGGGACGGCATAATATGAATGTAAGGCTGTACAATGCCGACAACGGAAAGCTCGTTTCGGAAAAGAGCTTCACCCTAAAGGTTATTCCTGCAACAATGCCAAAGCAAAAAACATTTTATACACAGTGGTTTCATCTTGACTGTTTGGCATCATATTACAAAACCCCTGTTTTCAGTGAAAAGCACTGGAGTTTGATAGAAAATTATATGCGGCATGCAGCAGAAAACGGGGTCAATCTTATTCTTACTCCGGTTTTTACCCCGCCGCTTGATACCGAGGTCGGTTGTGAACGTCTGACGGTACAGTTGGTTGATGTTTATTGCAATGCAGGGGAATATACCTTTGATTTTTCAAAGCTGGACAGATATATGTCTATTGCCGAAAAAAGCGGAATTGAAAACTTTGAAATATCTCATTTATTTACACAATGGGGTGCAAAATATGCTCCGAAAATTATGGCATACGAGCATGATAGACAAATAAAAATTTTCGGTTGGGAAACAAAAGGCTCAAGCGATGAATACAAGACCTTTTTAAAGGTGTTTCTAAATGCGCTTAGAGGACACCTTTCGGAGCTTGGCAAGCTTAAAAATTGTTATTTCCATATTTCGGATGAACCCGGAATTGACGCATGTGAAAAGTACAGCGCCGCATATGAAATCGTTTCTCGGGAGCTTTTCGACTGTAATATAATTGATGCTCTTTCTGATTATGAATTTTATAAAAGGGGCTACAAGGGCTGTCCGGTTTCAAGTCTTGATCATATTGATAAATTCATAGAGAATGGCGTTGAAAAGCTATGGGCTTACTACTGCAACGGACAATCCTGTTATGTGAGCAACCGTTTGATAGCGATGCCATCATACAGAAACCGGATTTTGGGAATGCAACTGTATAAATACGGAATCGGCGGCTTTTTGCAATGGGGTTATAATTATTGGTATAGCTTTTTATCAAAAGAACTGATAAACCCGTTTATTGAAACCGGTGCGCTCAACGCCTTACCGGCGGGAGACGCATTTTCAGTATACCCCGGAGAGGACGGAAACCCAATACCGTCGCTGCGCGAGGCGGTGTTTTTTGAAAATCTGCAGGATATACGCGCTCTGCAGCTTTTAGAAAGCTTAATAGGCAGGATTAAAACCCTTGAAATTCTTGACCCGGAATCGCAGCTTACAATCACCGAATATCCGCGCTCGGCAGAATGGTTAATTGAAAAGCGCGAAAAAATAAACGAAGAAATATTAAGGGCAATCGTAAATTAATATCAGTTAAAAGGATGGGATTATTATGCGTTCGATTCTTTTGGGTACGGGGGCTTCGGAAGGAATTCCGGCAGCATATTGCGAATGTGCGGTTTGTAAAAATGCGCGGATAAACGGAGGAAAAGATGTCCGTACAAGAAGCTGCTTTTACATAGACGAAAGCAATATGATAGATTACGGTCCGGATTTATTTATGCAGTGTGTAACAAACGGTCTCACATTAAGGAATATGAAAAATGTTTTTCTTACGCACTTCCATGAGGATCATATCAATGCGTCCGCTTTTTCCGAAAGACCATCGGGCAATCCGGCTGCCGATTGCAAGCTTTGTCTTTATGGTTCTGCGGCTGCTCTCAGAATGGTTAAAAAGGCCTTCGGACTTTATAAAGAACATACCCGAATCAGACGCCACAATTACTTTAAAAATATAAAACTTATTACTGTAAAGCCGTTTAGAACTTACGCAGCAAACGGGCTGGAGGTAACACCGATCATTTCGAGTCACCCCGGATACGGTTTTTTTGAATGGGGCTATAACTATATTGTAAAAACGGCAAGCAGCACGTTTTTATATGCGGTAGATACAGGCTGGTACGGGGAAAAAACATGGAAATATCTTGAGAAACACAATAATACTAAATTTGATTTTGTTGTAATGGAATGTACCTACGGAAATTATGAAATGCCGGATTATATGCCGGAGCATTTGGATTTAAAAAATGTTTTTTTAATGCTGGATAAAATGGATGAACTCGGTCTGACCGACAAAAGCACACCGGTTTACCTTACGCACATTTGTCATCTTCATTCGTTGGATGTTGAAAAAACACAGGAGATACTCAGCAAATCCGGCAGAAAAATTGTTTGGGGATATGACGGTCTTATAATTGAGCACTGAGATTCGACGGAGCGTGAAAAAATGATTATTGTTTCGGTGAGGGCTTTTGAACAACACTTTTTTAAAAGATTAGTTTCATATATACTATGTTTTGTAATGTTTATCTGTGCTTTTATATCTGCTCCGGTTACGGCGGCGACCGAAAGGGTATTGCAAATTTCAAGTATTGTAAGTAATTATTGCTTTTTCGGTCAGGAGGCAGAGGTAACTATCGGGAAAACATATGTTTTCACTTACAAATATGCCCCGGGTCTTTCAAACGAAATTCATATATTTAAAAACAGGCGTGAGGATGCAGTAGATTTTGAAAAAATCCAAATTCCTGAGCGTAATAATTTTTATTACCGTGCTGTAAGGTTTACTGCAGACAGTTCAAAAATATGGGTGGGCTTTCGGATAATAGACGATATACCCTACTATATGTATTGCGGAGATTTTTGTTTGTATGATACAGAACAACCTAAAACCAACCTTTTGAAGGATGCGAATTTTAATGAAAACGGTTATACGCTTAGTGAAAAATGGACTAATCCGTACGGTCTTTCCGCAAACAGCGGCTATGCTTACGGTGGGTTTTCAATTGAGGATATATCAAAGGCGGGAGGTTCTGAGATTTTCAAAAAAAATCCGGAAGATCTGAAATATGCTTTAAGGCTGGATAAAGCTCTCAGTTACCAGTGGTTTGGGCAACAGGTGGCATTGGAAAAGGGCAAAACATATGTTTTTACCTATAAATTTTCCAAGGGCAGCAATGCCTACCCTTGCGTATATAGAAATATGAAGGAAACTCCTGTATTTACAGATAAATATGAGGATGAATTTACCCGCACAACCGTTGTTTCGTTTTCTCCGCCTGCAGATAGTCTTGAAAACGCAACCGGACAGAAGCTTATATGGGTAGGTATTCGTACGGGAGAGCCGCGGGGTGCCGATGAGTATTTATTTGATTTCAGGCTTTACAGTACAGATGAACCGAATCTGAACTTGTTTGAAGACAGTGATTTTATTGCCGGCAGTGATTTTTTTGACGGAAATATATGGAAAACCGCTTGGAATTTGCCTGTTGACAGCGGTTTTACAAAGGTAAAGCTTGAAAATGCAGGCGGAACGGGAATTTTTGAAAAGAAAAAAATGACCGGGAATATTCTCTGCTTATCTCCGTATCTTTACTATGAATTTTTCGGTCAGCAGGTTGAACTTGAAATAGGAAAAACATATGTATTTTCCTATTACCATTCAAAAGGGGATAACAGTTATCCGAATATTTTTAAGGATTTAAGCGAAGGCAGCGTTAAAGCAGATGTAAAGAGCGAGGGGCTTAATTATTTCAAGAAAACAGTTATATTTACGCCGCCCCCTGACGCTCTTGACGGCAAAAACGGTAAAAAGCTTATATGGGTAGGTATTCGCTCCGGCGAAAAACGCAAAGCCGACGAGTATTGCGGTGGCTTTAGTTTATATGATACGGAAGCGCCCGGGAAAAACCTTTTTATTGATTGCGGAATGACAGATATCGGTAATAAGTGGTGCAACGCCTATGGCGGTAAAACGGCGGCTGGATTTACCGTAACGGACGCACAAACAGTAAGTGCGCCGCAGATGTTCAGAAAAAGTATTTCAAATAAATATATTATAAAAATGTCGGATACGGCGAGTTATCAGTGGTTTGGGCAGCAGGTTGCTCTTGAATACGGTAAAACATATAAATTTTCTTATCTTTATTCCCCGGAAGATACCGGAATACCGGTTATCTATAAAAATTTGCATGAGGAAGCTATCAAGCCTTCTGAAATTACAGAGGACGAAAATTTTTTCATGAAAACAGTAACCTTTACTCCATCCGCCGACGCACTGACAGACAGCAGCGGCAAAAAGCTTATATGGGTGGGCATACGTGGTGGTGAAAAAAGTTTATCACCGGTATATTATGGAAATTTCAGGCTTTATAATGCCAATGAGCCACAGAAAAACTTGTTCCGTGACGGTGATTGGTTGGAAAACTACGACGTGATAAATAAAGACTGCTGGCGCTCGGCATGGGGCGATGAAATTTCAGATTGCTTCACCAAGGTTACTGCGGAACAGGATGGCAAAGGTGATATTTTCAGCCGTACCGTAAAGGTAAATGTACATTTTAATGTAATGGCAAATAACAAAATATATACAAACACATTATATGCGGGAGAACATACCAAACCGCCGGAATTACCCTTAAGCGATTATTATGTTGTTGCGGGGTGGTATAAGGATTCCGAATTTGCCGAAAAATGGAATTTTAAGCGTGACACCCCCGCGGCGGATATAACTCTTTATGCAAAATGGGTTGAGCGAGGCGATACGGATCTTGACGGAAAGCTTAATATACTTGATATGATAAGGCTTAAAAAACATCTTGCCGGAATAAGAAAGCTAAACGGAGAAAATCTTATTGCAGCAAAGGTAACGGGAAACGGTGAAATATCGGCGGTTGATTTGGTGATTTTAAGGAAAAGATTGCTTGGCGCTGAAAAGGGCAATGAAATAAAAGTCTTATCAGGCGGAGCAGACCGAAGTGCAGAAGAACTCGCAGAAAGGATTAGCACGGCGCAAAATGCTTTATCCTGCAAGGGCAGGATATATTATGTTTCAAACAGCGGTAGCGACAGTAACAGCGGCACAAGCGCTTTAACACCGTTTGCCACTTTAGAAAAGGCTGTAAATACAGCCGGGAGCGGCAATACTGTTTTACTTGAACGAGGCAGCGTTTTCAGGGTGCCGAACGGTGTGGTGCTGCAAAATAATGCTGCTTACGGCGCCTACGGAGAAGGCAAAAAGCCGGAAATATGGGGCTCGCCCAGGAATTATGCCGACGGCAGCTTATGGAAAAAAAGCAGGGGCGAAAATATATGGGAAATGAATTTCATTCGCAGCGACGCAGGAATAATTATATTTGACGGCGGTAAAATTGCCGGTGATATGAAATATTATTTACACGACCTTAAAAGTAACGGCGACTATATATTCGACAGCAGCGCACATAAGCTTTATATTTATAATGACAGCGGAAATCCGGGCGAGATATATAGCGATATAGAAATAGGCTCAAGGACAATACTGTTTTGTGTACGCAACGGCGGTTACTCGGTGAATATTGATAATCTGGCGTTTAAGTATTCCGGCACATTTGCTGTGCGCGGTTCTGAAGGCTGCGAAAAAATTTCAATAACCAACTGTGATATAAGCTATATAGGAGGCTCACTTTTTGAGGATGAGAGCAACCGCTACGGGAACGGAATAGAATTTACGTACGGCTGCCGGGACATAACTGTGGAAAGCTGCCGAATAAGTCAAATATATGACGCAGGCTTTACATTTCAGATTTCCGGTGATGAGGCAGAAAAATTTCACACCTTCAAAAATATCACAGTAAAAAATAATCTTTTTGAGTATTGCAGTTGGGCGTTTGAGTGGTGGATAGCCTCTGAAAAGCATATCGTTGAAAACATTGAGATCAACGGCAATATTATGCGTTTTTCCGGATTTGGCATTGCGGGCGACAAAAGGCACCCTTCTCATATAAGAGGTCCTTGGGTTACGCAAAACTTCAGGATTACTGATTTTAAAATTATCGGTAACACATTTGATTTAACAAACGGAAGTTTTTACGCGTGGACTTTGCCCTATGATGTTCAGCCGGGGCATACGGTAAGGGGAAATTATTATTATCAGGGACGCGTTTTTTCATCGAAAAAGGTGCCATACACGGCATTCGGCACTGAGAACGCTTTTAAATATGCCGATAGTTTACAGGAACTCAGAACGGCGGTTGAAAGCATTGACGCGGAACCTGCGGAAATACTGTGGCTTGAGAACTAAACTGTTAAAAAGGGGGCGAACGGAAAATAAATTCATACCACGGCTTTTTGGCGCTGCCGGCAGCCGCACGGACAGCGCTCGGTCTTGCTCTTATAATATACGGCGGCAGAATGGAGAATATAATATGTTTGTAAAAATAAGCAACAAGGGATTTTTCAAAAAAGCAATTTCTGTTTTAACTGCGGTTGCCGCAGTACTTACCGCAGCGGCATCAATCCCGGCAGTAAGCGCGGAGGATGAAAACGCACTGTATATCGCCGCTGAGGCATCCGGTGAATGGTTTGGTCAGCAGGTTGCACTTGAAGAAGGTAAGGAATATGAATTTTCTTTTTATCAGACACCGGATAATAACTGTTCGGCAGCTATTTATAAGGATTTAAGCGAACATTCAATCAGTTCCGTTAAATTCTACGATGATAATTATTTCAAAATTACCGCACGATTTATAGTTCCGTCTGACGCATTGGAAGGTGAAAACGGTAAAAAGCTTGTTTGGGTGGGAATCAGAACAGGTGGCGCACGTTCAAAGGTTGAGTATTGTGCAAGATTAAAGCTTTGTGCAGCCGATTTGCCTGAAAACAATTTATTAAACGACAGTAATTTTACTGCCGGCGGGGATTTATGGTCGGACACCGGCGCAACCGTTTGGAAAAGCGCTTATGGTAATAATCTCAGTTTATATCGTTGGTACGTTACAAGTTTATCCGGTATAGGCGGTATGGATGCTTTCAGGCGCACCGAGGACAGTGTAAATATACTGTGGCTCTCAGCAGAGCTTGACTATAAATGGTTTGGTCAGTTTGTATCGCTTGAAGCGGGAAGAAAATACACCTTTTCCTTCTACCAGACTGCCGGGAATAACTGTTCTCCCGTTATTTATAAGGACAAGAGCGAGGGGATAATAGAAACCGAAAAAACTTATGATACCGTATACAACAAGATTACGGCGAGCTTTACCGTGCCTGACACGGCGTTGGATGACGGAAACGGTAAAAAGCTCGTTTATGTAGGATTGAGAACGGGATCGCCGCGTTCGGGATATGAATATTGTGCTAAATTAAATTTGCATGATGAGCAAAATCCGGATATAAACCTTTTGGCTGATTCTATTATTAACATAGTCGGTTCATATGATGTTGATTCGAGAATATGGCAAGGTCCTTACGGCGAGTCGCTTCCTTATGGTTTCTGGGTAAGAAAAATTAAAGAAGTCGGTACTTTTGAAATTTTCAAAAAGCCGATTGTAGAATATAAGGTGAAATTTAATACCCTTACCGAAACTGAAATTTCGGAGCAAACGGTTAAGTCAGGCGATAAGGCTGTAAAACCTGAAGACCCCACAAGAAGAGGATATGTATTTGCAGATTGGTATTCTGATGAGACTATGTCAACTCCTTGGGACTTTGAAACTGCTGTTGACAGGGATATAACACTTACTGCAAAATGGGTCTTAAAGGGCGATACCGACGGAAACAGCAAGCTTGATATTATTGATCTGATCAGAATTAAAAAGCATATATGCGGAATACAGGCGCTTGACGGTGATGACCTGCTTGCGGCAAAAATTTCAGGCGAGGATACCGTTTCAACAACCGATATGGCTATTTTGAGAAAGCAGCTTATCGGTGCGACGGAAATAGAATAGGATTGGTTTTTACACGGTTCAGCCGACCGGTTCCGGTCGGCTGAGTACCCTTATCAGGTGATACACATTATGAAAGAGCTGAAAATAAAGAATAATACATATACATTTGACCTTTCCGATAACACGGTAGCCGTAAAGCAAGCAAAGCGTTTATGGGTCATGGATAAATCATACCGTAATTACATAAAACTACCGAATACCCCGGATGGCAAAGAAAAATTTCTATATTTTGACGAGGCTGTAAATATTGAAAAGGAATACTTTTCGACCGGAGTTGCATTTGGAATGAAGGTTAAATATTCAGGTTGGTGTATAGACGGGAAAAATGCGGACATAGCATATACTACCCTGAGTTGGGTTAATTTGCAAAACGGAAGACTGTATTTTGAGTTGATACCGATTGCCGAAAATTGCAGCCCGGAATATATAAGATGGCCATATCCATGGAAGTGGGAACGTAAGGATAGAAATGCATACACACTTTTCCCGATGGAGCAGGGAATGCTTATACCGAGTGATTGGGATACGACCATAATAGGCGCCGGATATAAACATTTTTGCGAAATGGGCGCTGTAATGCCCTGGTATTCGCAAATTGATAACGGTGAAGGTGTGCTCAATATTATAGAAACTCCGTGGGACTGTGATTACCGCCTTTTTCACCCCGAAAAGGACGGCGCGACCGAGGTTTATCCCATGTGGGCGCCACAGTTTGGTAAAATCAGTTACCGACGGGTGTTAAGAAGTGAATTTTTTGAGGATTGCGATTACAATTATATATGTAAGCAATACAGGAAATATGCGGACGAGTGCGGGAATTTAATTACTCTCAGGCAAAAGACGGTAAAAAACCCGAAAATAGAACAGCTTATAGGGTCGCCGATAATACATTCTTATATTTACTATTATATTAAACCCGAGGCATATATTTACAGTAAGGAGCACCCGGAAAGAAATTATAAGTTTGCCGCCTTTGAACAGCGAGCCAAAGAAATAGAGGATTTACACAGGCGCGGATTGAAAAAGGCCTATTTCCACCTGGACGGTTGGGGTATTGACGGATATGATCAACAGCACCCGGATGTTTTACCGCCCTGCGAAAAAGGCGGAGGAGCGGAAGGACTAAAAAAACTGCATGAGGTTTGCAAAAAAAATAATGTATTACTGGCACTGCACGATCAGTACAGAGATTACTATTATGACGCGCCGACATTTGATATAAATAACGCTCAGTTGGACGCAGACGGTAAAAATCCTTATGAATGTACCTGGAACGGCGGACCGCAAACGGTTCTCTGTCAGACTCTTGCGGAATACTATGTCGAGAGGAATTACGATAAGCTGAAGGAAATGGGAATTGAGCCGGATGGAGTATATCTTGATGTGTTTTCATGCATACATCTTGATGAATGTACACACCCTGAACACAGAATGACCCGCAGGGAATGTGTGGAATATCGCAAAAAATGTATGAATTTACTTGCCAGCCGCGGAATTATTATAAGCAGCGAGGCAGCGGTGGATAATTTTGTTCCCAATATGGTGCTTTGCCACCATGAGCCTTTTTGGAGTGTAGATAAGGAAAAATATGCCGGAGTAAATGTGCCGCTTTTTAATTTGGTTTATCATGACTGCTTTATCGTTCCGTGGACGATATATGAATATTATTCAAACGAATGGGAAAATAATCGCTTTTTATATGCCTTGCTGAACGGCGGACCCGCGTATTTGGATATTAACGCGTCGGATGAAGATATCGCTAAAATCGACGAGGTTTCAAAATTGCAGGAAAATGTTGCTTTTTGCGAGATGATCTCTCACGAATATCTGGATGATGAGTATATGATTGAAAAAACCGTTTTCTCAAACGGAACTGAGGTCACGGTTGATTTCGGCAGGCAGAAGTATAATATAAAGTATTCCTCTCATACGAAGAAATAAATGAATAGGGTGTATTATTTTGAAAATAGGTACTATGGTATACTTTAACGAAGCTGTCGGTATTGAGGACAAGTTTGCTTCGGTGAAAAAATTGGGTATTTCATCCTGTCAGTTGTGCTCTTGGAATACAAAACTCTGGACAGATGAAAATGCGCAATTAATTAAAGAACTTTCAGGGAAATACGAGGTTGAAATTGCCGCTGTTTGGTGCGGATGGTCCGGCCCCGCCGTATGGGATTTTTATGACGGTCAAATAACGCTCGGTTTAGTCCCGCCGGATTATAGGCAGGTAAGAATCAAGGAGCTGTGTTCCGGTGCGGATTTTGCAAAAGGTATCGGCGTAACTGATGTTGTAACTCATATGGGCTTTATTCCGGAAAATCCCAATGATGAAAATTTTAATTCGTTCTGCGTGGCGGTTCGTGAGGTATCACAATATTTAAAGGGAAACGGTCAAAATCTTCTTTTTGAGACCGGTCAGGAAACTCCGGTTACAATGCTGCGTTGTTTTGAAAAGGTGGGAACCGACAACCTATTTGTAAACCTTGATACAGCTAATTTGATTTTGTACGGTAAAGCAAATCCGGTGGACGCATTGGAGGTCTTCGGTAAATATGTCAGAAATATTCATGCCAAGGACGGCTTATACCCTACAAACGGTCATGAATTGGGCAGAGAGGTTCGCATAGGCGAAGGCAAGGTGGATTTTTCGGCGTTGTTTAAAAAGCTGAAGGAATTGGGATATAACAGATCTGTTATTATTGAACGTGAAATTGACGGCGATGAACAGATCAGAGATATCGTTAATGCCAAAGAATATTTGGCAAAATTGATTTTCGAAATATATGGGGAGTAATCAACGTGAAAAAATCACGTTGCAAATACAAAGACGCTGGTTTTGCCGTTCACACGGAACAAAGCATATACGTTATAATAATCACCGCAAAAGTGATTATTTATCGTGTTTCGCGTCTTAGAAGGATATGGTGATTATTATGTTAAAAGTAGGACTTGTAGGCGTAGGCGGAATCAGTGCGGGGCACATTTCTGCGTGGGATAGCTTTAAAGAGGCAGAGTTAGTTGCTTTATGTGATATACGTCCTGAACAGATGAAGGAATATAAGGGCAAAAAGCATTATACTGATTTTGATGAAATGCTTAAAAATGAAGAATTTGATATTGTGGATATATGTCTGCCATCTTATCTCCATGCGGATTATTCTATAAAGGCTATGGAAAAGGGAATAAATGTTATTTGCGAGAAGCCGATATCACTTAAACGAGAGGATGTAAAAAGGGTATATGACACGGCAAGGAAGAACAATGTTAAGTTTATGGTTGCGCAGGTTTTGCGCTTTTGGCCCGAATATGTATTTTTGAAGGATATTATAGACACTGAAAAATACGGTAAGCTCATCACCGGAAGTATGCAGAGATTGAACATCTATCCTAAGGGAAGATGGGACGAATGGATGCTTGACGAGAGCAGAAGCGGTTTGGTGCCTTTTGACCTTCATATACATGATCTGGATTTTCTGGTATATACACTAGGCAGACCGCAGGGAGCAAAAAGCTATCGCTCCAGAGCGGGAGAACAGGATGTTATTGAGGTTATTTATGACTTTAACGGTGTTTACGTTAACTGTGAATCGGCCTGGTATTCCGCAAGGATTCCGTTTATCGGCGATTACAGATTTCAGTTTGAAAAAGCAGTAGTAATATTCAGGGATAATGAGCTAAAGGTTTATTTGAATGACGGAACGGTTATAACCGAAGGTGGGAAAGGTAAGTCGGAAGAAGATCAAAGCTTCTATATTCCGAAATCGGACGCTTATGCCAATGAACTGCGTTATTTTTTGGATTGCGTTCTTTCAAACAACGATCCGGATATTGTAAAGCCCGATGAGCTTGAGGCTGTTTTGGATGTGCTTAATTCGCTTTGATTTTTCCGCTTATAAGCGGCGCTGTATAGGTTTTATCAGACCACATACGGCGCTGCTTAAGTTTAATTAAAAAGCGTGCATCCGTGCTTTTTAAAAAGATTGATTTTTTCATATATAATTTTTTCGGGGATTTTAAGTTCCTTTGAAAGACAGTGTACACACATAAATTCTGTGCTGCCGCGGTTTATGAATTTTTTGTGCGCACCTATATCGTTGAAGGCTAATTCCTTACTGCACTTAATACAAAGAGCCACTATTTATCAACCACCCTGCAACGGTAAACCAAACAATCGTGCGGCGCAATATCGTGCATAAATATGCCGTTTTTGACAGTAACCGTTTCGTCCTCCCATACATTATGCATGCACAGGGTTTTTCCGGTGCTTTCGGGCAGCCCGAGTTCTTCAATATTAAGTCTTACTACGCCGCTTTCATCGCTGAAATTGAAAAAACCGACGGCTATGTCGCCGTTTTCAAGGTTGCGGGCGTAAGCTTTTATATTATCGTTCCAAATGTTAATAAGCTTATAGACCTGCCGGCAATCGTTATCTTGGTTAATTTTTATAAGCTCTTTGTTTGTAAGAATTTTAAAGGTTTCTATGTTCATATTGCGTATATCACAGCCTATCATAAGCGGCGAGGCAAGTAATGCCCATATCGAAAAGTGTGTTTTATACTGGACATCGCTTAAGACCTCAAGTCCCACATAGCCCTTGCCGTACATACCTACTATGAGCATATCCATATCATTGAAGCAGCCGGAGCCTCCGTATGCAAGTATTTTGTCCTGCGCGTCTGTCAGGTTTTTAACAGATGCCCAACTGTCCGCAATATCCCCGGTTGATCGCCACATATTTGCATCGGTTTCGCGTATCCATTCGGCAGTATTATCAGCTCCCCAGGAACAGGCGCTGAACAGTATATTCCTGCCACAGTTTTTAAGCGCTGTACCCATTCGTCTGTATAAATATTTTCCGTGAATAAGGCTGCTGTGATAGCAATAATCGTATTTCAAAAAATCCACGCCCCATACGGCAAATGTGGCGGCGTCGGTAAACTCGTGTTCAAAACTGCCGGGATATCCTCCGCAGGTAAGTGTTCCGGCACAGGAATACATACCGAATTTCAATCCTTTTGAATGAATATAATCTGCAACCGCTTTTATACCGTGTGGAAATTTCGCCGGATCTGCTACTAACCTACCGTTTTTATCACGCTCCTTAAGTGACCAGCAGTCGTCAATAACAAGATACTCATATCCGGCGTTTAAAATCCCGGTTTCAACCATTTTATCGGCTGTTTCCAATATAAGCTGTTCATTTATATCCGGACCGAATGTATTCCAGGAATTCCAGCCCATAGGCGGTGTGTTTTTAATCATTTTCTTGACCTCCGAAGTGAAGTATTGTAAACTGATTATAAGGCAAAAAAGTATTATATTCTATTATTTTTTATTGCAAATATATGTAAATTTATTTCAATCGGAGGAGGACGCTATGAACATTGCGGAACAGGAAACCATGATATCATGTGGAAGACGGGATTGTTCAGATATGCACTCATGGGGACCGGGCATACGAACCTGTTATATAGTTCATTATATAATCAGGGGGAAAGGCATATTTGTACGTGGGAATAAGTATTTTAGAATATCTGCCGGTGAAAGCTTTCTTATAAGACCTTTTGAAACAGTGACTTATTATCCCGATGAAAGCGATCCTTGGGAATACACCTGGATTGCATTTCTGGGGGGAAAATACTTGGATGTCCTCAAAAAAATAAACTTTTCAAATGAGAAATGTATAATCGGTTTTATTCCTGCGGAAAAAATCATGCCGTTTTATACTTTGATAAATGAAATTCCGTTTGGTACATGTGAAAATACCGCCTGCGGTATTGCGCTTGCTATTTTGGGAAAATATGCCGACAGCTTTGGCAATGCTGAAAAATCCTACGGAAATATTTACTTTGATTATACGGTACAACTGATTAAAAACAATTTCCATAAGCCGGATTTTGATCTTTCGGTAATTTGCAAAATGCTTTGTATAAGCCGCGCTACATTGCATAGGAGTTTCATAACGGCGTGCGGCACTTCTCCGGGGGTTTATATTACACAATATCGGCTTGAACGTGCAAAGGAGTTTTTAAAACGCGGTTCTTCTGTTAAAAATACCGCTGCGTCCTGCGGATTTTTGGATCCTCTTTATTTTTCTAAATCCTTTAAAGCTTCATTTGGTATGCCCCCGAGTGAATACAAGCGGACTTCTTGTAACAAAATAAATAACAGATGACAAATTTTCTTAATTACGATTAAATGCAGACCTATAAAGAGCTATTTTTTGCAAGAGCTTTTTAAAGATATTTTGTCTTTTTACGTATAAATAGGCTCTGTAATATTCGTGTTCGACCATTTTTCTCATAACGGTATAAATGTAATATATGATGAGTTAAAAATAGTAGGAGATAAGGGATTTGTGATTTCATATAACGGGCTGATAATTGATTATTAAGTGCTCGTCTAATGATTGACTTTAGTGAATTTATAATGAATATTGTATGTAAAAGAATATATCGGTGTAAAATACCGAGGATGCAACAGAGCGCCGAGCTTGTGGAAAGCAAGTTTGGCGCTCTGTCTTTTTTTATTCGACAAAATAAAACATAATTCTACATTTTAAGGGGGCGGATACCGATGTACCATATAAACCTTGCTGCATATAAAACAAAGGAAAGAATGAGCGAGCCATAGGCGACTGCAAGGTGAGTAAGTGAAAAATAACAGAAGGCATAAGGTGAAGATATAGCTGTAAGGGGTTTAAAACTCCGCACAAGCTGTATTTTAAAGGAAACGGGCTGTAATAATGCTCGAAAAATAACTGGATTTAAAGAAGAAAAGACCAATAAAAATGCCGCTCGAAAAGGCTTTGAAATTGGTCGGACCTTTTGCGTTCTGTATATAAAGCAGCTGCGGTGGCGTTATAAATGCGGCTGCCGCAGCCCTCCGTATCAATCGTTTTTGAGATTTTCAGGAATGATTGAACGGAGGAAAATAAATTGAAAAGTATTTTTTTAGTATGGAAAGATAAAAACTGTAACGGGGAAAATCCCGAATGGATACATATGACCGCGAAAGAATTTTTTGAATTCAAGCAGAAGCCCGAAAACTCGGAAAGAAAATTTGTTCAGGTAGAGGATAAGAATTTGTCCTCAAAATACTCGGTTATCTTTATTGAGGCTAATAAAGAGCTGTATAAAAAATGCAATGCCGAACACAGCGAAGATATGCGTAGAAAGGAGGAAAAGAAAAAATACCCGCGTAGGTTTGTATCTTTGGATAAGCTGCGGGGTGATGATTCGGACGCGGATAACCACGAGAGATATTCAGATAACAGGTGGGAGGAAGAATATATATTGGATAAGCTCCAAGCTGAGGAACTGCATAAGGCGATAGAGCAGCTCACCGAAAAGGAAAAAAGAACCTTTGAGGTAATAGCGTTCGCCGTTTTGCAGGGCATAAGCGAAAGGGAACTGGCAGTATCTTTGGGTATTCCTCAAAAGACTTTAAATTGCCGAAAACAAAAAATATTTAACAAACTCAAAAAATATTTCGCTCAAAACAAGTAAAACCGTACTGTAATATAGTAGAGGGCAAAAAACGACCTCTGCGAACATTGAAAATAGAATAGTACAGCGCATCTTTTACCTTCCTTCTGCTGTCGGGCAACCGATAAGCCACTTGGACTATGTTCAGACGGTACGGCGCATCCGTAACGATGGCGATGACAGGCAGAAGAATTAAAGATACTTCCGTCACGAGAAATCGGGCGGCCCGCGGAGATCCCGGGGGTGGTGAGATTCCAATGAGGCAAAATGCATTGCCGGAGGGTGCGTTCCCGGTGTTCGGGGCGTCGTGGACAAATACGGACAAAACAAACGATTGATACAATAATTATTTAAGGACGGTCGTGTTGCTTTATTTTCGGATTATTATATAATTTGCAAAATTGCATCCGACCGTCTTTTTTAAGCCGTAAAAAGGCGAAATGCAGACAAACGGATAAATATATTCATTTCGGCTTTTTGGGGCTTAAAAAACTAAAATTATTCGGAGGGTTTTGAAATGGATAAAAGGGTAGAAAACAACACTTCTTTTGCTTACAGCGTAAACCTGTTGCGAATGCTTCTGAAAATGGGCTTAATAACCGATGACGAATACTGTAAAATAATTAAAATCAGCGCGGAGCATTACGGCACAGAGATAATATGTGTCTGAATTCTTAAATTTAAAGTTTCAGGAAAATTGTGCTGGAAGTATTCGTACTCTCGTGGTATTGTTGTGTTGCCGAAAGGCAAAAACAGCAAGTGAGCTTACTTGCGGAAAGGATAAGGAATATGAACATTACGGAAATTACAAGTGTCAAAAAGCAGATAAACGGACGGCTGCGATTAGCTCCGTATTGTCGGGTATCAAGCGACTCTGCCGATCAGCTTCATTCCTTTGCAGCACAAATAAGATATTACAGCGAGTACGCAAAGAACCACCCCGAATATGAGCTTGCAGATATTTACGCAGACGAGGGTATCACGGGAACAGAAATGAAAAAGCGGGACGAGCTTAACCGCCTTATAACCGATTGCAGGAAAGGCAAGATTGACCGTGTTATAGTCAAATCGGTTTCAAGACTGGCGCGGAATACCGAGGAACTGCTCGTGCTGCTGCGATTGTTTAAGGATCTCGGCGTAAGCGTGTATTTTGAGGAGCAGGGCATAGATACAGAGAAACTTAATATGGAAATGATTGTAACATTCCCCGGTATGGCCGCACAGCAGGAAAGTGCGAACATATCGGGGAATATGCGTTGGAGCTACCAAAAACGAATGCAGTCGGGAGATTTCAACTGTACCTACCCCGCATATGGGTTTGACCTTAAAAATGGGCATATGACTGTTAATGAAGACGAGGCGGCGGTTGTGCGCAGAATATTTGACCTGTACCTGCAAGGCTACGGTATTCAAAACATTACCGAAATATTAAATAAGGACGGAGCGCCTCGGCGGTATGGTCACAGCAAATGGTACTATGGTACGGTTAGATATATCTTGACAAACGAACGTTATATAGGCGACGCGCTTCTGCAGAAAAAGTTTACCACAGATACATTGCCGTACAAAAGAAAAAGCAATAACGGTCAGAAACCTAAATACTATGTGGAAAACAGCAATCCTGCCATTGTCAGCAGGGAAACATTTGAAGCTGTGCAGGAGCTTATGAAATCTCGGAAAACAGACGGATGCAAAAGAACGATATATCCGCTTACGGGAAAGCTGCGCTGCAACGAATGCGGATTTGCGTTCCGCCGACAGATAACAAGGAATATTCCGTATTGGATCTGCTCCGGCAGATCGACGGGAACTGCCGATTGCCAAAGCCGTCGGGTAAAGGAAGAAGCGGTATATGAAACCTTTAATAAAATGATATTCAAGCTGAAATCCTATCGGTCTGAACTGCTCGGTACTCTTATACACCAAATGGAAACTATGCAGAACCGCACAAATATAAGCAGGGAACGCATACGGCAAATAGATAAGGAAATAGCCGACTTGGGAGCAAGAAACATAGTTATTGCAAGACTGCACACAAGCGGCGTTTTAAATGCTGCCGAACATTCCATGCAAACCGCAGAAATAAACAACAAAATTACCGAATTGAGGACTGAACGCCGAAAGCGATTATCCGAGGACGAAAATGACGAGCTGATAGATACCCTTAAAGACTTAAATGAAATACTTGAAGAATATGAACTGACGACCGAATTTGACAGCGAGCTGTTCGGGCAAGTCATAGAGAGTATTACCGTAGACGGCAATTCACAGCTTATATTTGAACTTGTAGGCGGAATAAGGCTTACCGAGCAAATAGACGAAAAAGGGAGATGTAAATCGGTATGAAGAACAGAATCCTGCCTTACGGCTATTGCTGCGAAAAGGGTGAAATTGTATTGCAACCGCAGGAGAGTAAAATATTAGCGCAGATATATAAAGAGTATACCGATGGCGGATCGCTTTCGGGCATTGCAAAACAGCTTAATAATGACGGGGTTGAGTACACAGCTGGCGTTGACGCGTGGAATAAGGGGAGACTTAAAAGACTTCTTGAAGACAAACGGTATCTCGGCACAGAAAGCTATCCGCCGATAATAGACAAAGAAATATATGAGGCCGTGCAAAAGCTAAAAAGCGAACGCAATAACCAAAAGGAAACAGATAGGAAAAAGGGTGTTTTCAGACTGTCAGTGCCGATCAAATGCCCCGACTGCGGGAGCACAATGCATCGTAGGCATGACGGCAGGTGTAAATGTCAGCAGCGTTGGAGCTGTAAGAATAAGGATTGCAACACCATAATAGATATAGCGGATAACGACCTGCTGAAAGAACTATGTGAATTGTTAGAAGCGGTAAAACCCGAAAGCATTGATAAACTTGATAAAAAGCCGTTTTTGCCGAGTGATGAGGTAAACAGGCTTAACAATGAGATCAACCGATTGTTTGATTCGGTGGAAATCGACAGGGAAGTACTTCGGAATAAAATGTTTAACTGCGTAAGTGAAAAATATAATTGCCTTGATAATGACTTATACACAACCCAAAAGCTGCAGCTTGAATTTGAACGACCCATTACAGATGATTGGATGCAAAAATTCAACCGCACCGTAAGAGAAATAAGGCTGTATAAGAATAAAGCAATAGGCATTGTGCTGTTAAACGGACAACTAATAAGAAAGGAGCAGAAAAATGGAACAGACGGCTGTATTAAATCCGCCGAAAGTGGTTCATGTAATTGAGCCGACAATATCGGTAAGGGAAAGCGTAAAAAGCGGTTATCGACTGCTGCATGTAGCCGCTTACTGTCGTGTATCTACCAAGCAGGAAGAACAGTTGAACAGCTATGAAAACCAAGTGGAGCATTACACCAACCGCATCAACGCCGAAAACGGGTGGACGCTTGAGGGTATATATGCGGATAAGGGTATCTCCGGTACAAGCGTTAAAAACTGTAACGAGTTCAACCGTATGATACGCCGCTGCAAGCAAGGCAAAATTGATATGATAATAACGAAATCCATTGCAAGGTTTGCAAGAAATACCGTTGACTGCTTAAAATATGTCCGACTGCTTAATGATCTCGGAGTGGATGTGTACTTTGAAGAGCAGGGGATACACAGCAATCAGCCCGGCGCGGAGTTTTACATAACAATATACGGCAGTATAGCTCAAAGCGAATCCGAAAATATAAGCGCGAATGTGAAGTGGGGTAAAGCGCAGGCGGCAAAGGAAGGTAAGGTGATATTTCGGTATAATAACTTTCTCGGCTACCGCAAGGGCGATGACGGAAAGCCCGAAATCGTACCCGAAGAAGCCGATATTATCCGACTTATATATGACCGCTTCCTCGTGGGCGACAGTCTTAACGGAATTGCCGAGCTGCTTGAATCAAAAGGGGTCGCAAGCCCGTCAGGAAAAGATAAATGGCAACTGTCTACAATACAGTCCATTCTTTCAAACGAAAAATACAAAGGTGATGCCGTAATAAACAAAACATATATACGGGACTGCATATCCAAAAAGGTTATGGTAAATAACGGCGAACGCCCTAAGTATTATGTGGAGAACAATCACCTCGCTATTATAGACGCCGTTACATTCGGCAAGGTACAGGAGGAGCTTGCACGGCGCTCCGGTAAGCGAAAGGTCAAGCAAAAGGGTACAAAAACCGAGCAGGGAAAATATTCAAGCAAATATGCGCTAACCGACCTGCTTGTATGCGGAGAATGTAAGACACCTTACCGCCGCTGTACATGGACGGCGGGCGGCAAGAGGAAAATAGTGTGGCGCTGTATAAACCGACTTGACTTCGGCAAGAAATACTGTCATAACTCACCGACTTTGGAAGAAAGCGTGTTGCAAAGGGCTGTAATGGCGGCGATTATGAAAATTGCTGATATGAACGCAGAGAGCCTTAAAATGCTGAAGCTGCATATAGGAATGGGATTACAAAATGAGAGGTGTGAGGATAACAGCCTTGACATACAAATACGAATTGCGGAAATAGACGCTGAATTCAAAAAAATGCTCGACCGTGTAACCGATGATACATTGGAAGCCTTTGACGATGAAACCGCCACACGGCTTATGGATGAAAAAAGCCGCTTGCAACAGCAACTCGAAAATATAGCTACAACTGAACGGCAACGAGAAAATGCAGAGTCCCGACTTGACGATATCTACACGATACTTGATGGTATAAAAAACCGCCCGATGGAATATGATGACCAAATCGTCCGGCAACTGCTCGAATGTGTAGTGGCCGACTCAAAAGAACAGATTACCCTGATATTTAAGGGTGGGGTTAAGGTGGAGCAACCGTTGGAAGGTTGATAATAAATCATTGTACTATTATCTCGAAATAAAAGCTTTTAACAGGCAAATATGTTGCAAACTATAAATGATGATGCTATAATATAATAGTGGGAAATTTTGATAATATTGTTGACTTTTCAAAAGAAGGATTGAAAGTAATAATGGGTTTGGACATAAATCAACAAAAGAGCAAAATAACGGAATTTATAAAACGTGGTGAAATGATAAAAGTACAGGAAAATCATCTGCCAGAAAAAGATTTTTTAATGAGTGATTATGTATCGGGTCCAATGTTGGATCAGTGGATCAACGAAATAAATGTTTTTAATGAGAGATATTTAAAAAATCACCAGTTATATGGTCTGATTAAAAATATATGCCTTAAATACAAGAATATGTTTTCGCCCTGTGATGATATTATTGGATATTTGAAAACTATATTAATTGATAATGAGTTTTGGGAGGAACAAAACGAAGACATTATTAAAACACAAAATTGCGAAATATCTAATGAAACAGAAAAGGTGCTTTATTTTCTTCTTGATATTCACAACTCTTGTGATGGAGAAATATATTTGGAAGATAATGATTTTAGGATTAAGAATATACTTAATTACGAAAAAGCACTTAAGCGATTATATGCAGAAGGATATTTTATTACATATAAACCAGATGTGACTGGCGGGTATGAAATTGAATTATCTAAAAAGGCACTGACATATAACAAAAAGCAAAACCTTAAAACAAAACCAACTGCTAATATGACAAATATTTATATTTCTGGTGATGTGAACGCTTCAAATCTTTCCACTGGCACAAATTCTCATCAAAATTTGACCAATGTTAATAAAAATCAATCGACTAATCAAAAAACATGGTTTGAAAGGTATTGGTTCCCATTAATTATTGCATTAATTGGTGCTGTTGGAACGGTAATGGGGGCATTGATTGGGTTATTAAATTAATATATTTGGAGGACTGTATAATGAAGCCACAAAGTGTTTCTGAGCAAATGATGTATAATACAGTTAGAATTTCAACTGAAAGTGGATGCGGAACAGGATCTTTTTTAATTTCAAGGTTGATGGATATGTCGTTCCAGTGATTATAACCAATCAGCATACTTTTGGATGGATACATATGAGTTATGTTGATATTCGTTGGAATGCGACAAGGATTCTGATGGCGTTGTTAAGAAATCCAGATAACCAAGATATTATAAACCGTCAAATTGTTTCGTTGATTGACAGTGAGAATGTTTACATTAAAAACTTAATTCTTCAACACATTCCAAAAACTTCCGGTATTACTGAAGCAACAAGGAATTATGCTTTTGAAGTTTGTGAACACGATGCGAATTATGTAACTCGAAAACTTTGCAAAGACATTAAGTGTTAAACAAGAATAACAGTATTTGTGCGGCTTTTCGATGTCACATTTTCTTTTTGCCGTTTGGCCTCAAAACAGAAAAAGCACGAAATTCATAAGTTGAATTACTTAAAACAAACCTTTTCGAACAAGATGGTCTATTTGTATTCATCTTTTAAGCTTGAGGATGATGGGTGAATATCAAAATAATTTTAGTATGAGGTGGAAATTCTTTTGAAAATATGGTATAATGCATATAATAAAACCATACTGCGAGGTAAACATGAAAAATAAACAGCCTCCTTTTCAAATTACGAATAAAATCATTGATGATGTTGCGAAAATTTCCGAACAGATAGGCAGGCTTTCTGCTCACAATCATCTTTCCGCCAATCCGAATCTGCGCCGCACCAACCGCATTCGTACTATTTACGGCTCACTTGCTATTGAGCAAAACACCCTAAGCCTCGAACAGGTTACAGCCGTTCTGAACGGCAAGCATGTTTTAGCTCCGCCCAAGGATATTGCCGAGGTCAAAAACGCCTATGAGATTTACGAACATATGGACGAGCTTGACCCTTATTCTGTGGATGATTTGCTGACGGCACACGGAATTATGACGCGCGGACTGGTAGATGAATCCGGTATGTTTCGCACAAAACCCGTTGGTGTTGTGAATCAGGATGGACAGGTTGTGCATCTCGGTACGTTGCCGCAGTATGTTCCGGATTCAGTTACGGAGCTTCTGGATTGGACAAAGCACAGCGATTTGCATATGCTGATTAAAAGCTGCGTGTTTCATTATGAATTTGAATTGATACATCCATTCGCAGACGGCAACGGCCGCGTTGGTCGGCTTTGGCATACGCTGTTGCTCTCAAAATGGAATCCGACATTTGCATGGCTGCCGGTTGAATCCATCATCCATGACCGCCAGCAGGATTACTACAACGCTATTAACGCGAGCAACAACGCAGGAGAGTCAACCGCTTTTATTGAATTTATGCTTTCCGCTATCAAGGCATCGCTCATTGAAGCAACCAAAATGAGCGATGACATGAGCGATGAAAAACCGGATAAAAAAACCGTGCGTTTACAGAAGATTGAGCAGTTTTTGCAGACTCACGAATACATTATGAACGCCGATGTGCGGGAACTGTGCGGCGTGTCGGCAGCGACGGCAAACAGAATATTGGCAGGGTTTACAGAAACGGGAGTACTCAAAAAATACCATATAAACGGATATTGGAAATATAAGTCGGCAAAAAATAAGCTATGAAAACGGCAAGAGTTTATTTGCCGAAGGAAAGGCTTTGTGAAAGTTCGGGGCCCTATGTAAAACCTGTCAAAAATCTTTTTCGTAGTCCTGCCACATACAAGGGCTACAAAAAAGATATAGCCCCCGAAAACCCCGATTCTATCGGGGTTTTGCCGTTTAATGGGGCGAATTTTTAATGTACGATTTCGTAGATGTAAAACGGATATTTTCCCTTTGTGTAGGGATTTGAACTTCCGTAAACCGAATATTTTTATTATCTGACCGATAGAACTAAAAAATCTATCGGTCTTTTTTGTTTTTCGGGCTGTGCCTATTTTAAGGTGCAGCCTTTTATTATATCTGTAAAAGAAAGCGAGGATCAAAATGAAAAAATGTACGACTTAAATTCAGTAAAAGAGGTTGCAAGGTGTCTTTTGTATACCGATGTTCACAGAGTTGAAAATTATCCGTTTTTGGTAAAACACCCGTTTACGGATTCTGTCTTTGCAGCCATAGCAAAAAATCCGGATAAGGTTACGGAAAACGAAGTAATAAATATTCTTGAAAGTGAAAGCAACCTTAACCGCTGGCTGGAGTATGTGGCTGAACAGATAGATTCGGCTGAGAGTGCAGATGAAATATATAGCCGCATAACAAAACCGTATAGGCTGACATTTATGAAATATGCAGGACAATATCTTTCGGAAAAAGATTTTGCCGAAATGCTGTGCTCGGCTTGGATTACTTCCGAAAATCCCAACAGCGATGCCAATGTAAGCCAATCGGAGCTGCTGCGGATGTTCAGGAGCGCAGATAAATCGTTGCTTATGACAGCCGAGGAAAGAAAACAGCTGGACGAACTTGACGACCCGGTTACGGTATACCGAGGGGTGACGCCGTATAACGCGAAATCCGTAAAGGCAATGTCTTGGACATTGGATTACGAAAAGGCTTTGTGGTTTGCAAAACGCTTTGATTCGGACGGAACGGTATATACCGCAGAAATAGAAAAATCACACATACTTGCGTTATTTGACGGCAGAGATGAATCGGAAATAGTTGTAGAACCCGCATACCTTTTAAATATTGAAGAATATGAGGAAGAAAATATCGGGTTTTTATTGACATAACAGGAGGGAATAATATGTTACAAAAGGAATTGATTAAACGGCTCAAAGGCAAGTATGAAACCAAGATGGATGACAAAGGATGGATGAATTTCTCCTCGGACGGTATTCTGCTTTGCAAGGTGAAATATAACGGCAACTGCATTATAAATGACGATGAAAATCTGTCGGAGGAATACCGTGAAAAAATTGCGGGTATACAGGATGAGGTGCTGACGGTTCGGGAATATATAGGGCTTTACGAACGCTCGCCGCAAATGAAGGCAGAGGGCGTTACTGAATACAAACAGCTTGCTTCTTTCGGAGATACTGTATTGGCGGCAGCATACAGTGAAAATAACGGATTTATGTTTGTTACATGGCAGCAAAGCAATGATGGCAGCTCGGTGTGTTGGGGAGATTACACAACTAACTACGAATGTGCTAAAGAAACATTCGCCATGCGTTCGGGGCTTATAGGCGAACACAGGCTGTTTACCGAGAAAGAATCGGCAGACCTTTATCGCTGTGTAGATTTCGCAATAGCCAACTGCGAAACGCTGACCTACGAGCAGGAACAGCAGTTGGATAACCTCCGGGAAAAGCTCACGGACGGATATCCTTCACTTGATGCCGAGCAGCCGACCTTTGAACAGACGGCAGCCCCGCAACAGAATATGTAATACTATCAATCGCCCTTCGGTTACACAAAAACCGGAGGGCTTTTTTTATTTCACCGTAAGGAGCAGAGCCATGACAATATTTTCAGAAGAACCGCACAGCAGACAGATGGAGCGCCTTATGACTGCAGTGCCGAATTTCAAGCCGCGCGGCGTCGGTTTCCGTTTTGCGGAAACGCAAATTACCGTGATTAACGCTGCAATGCCCGAAATACTGACGGCTGCCATGCGGCAGATACGCTGTCCGCCCTTCCGAAAGAGATTCAATGAATATATAGAAAGCGAGGAAAAACCAATGACATATATAAATGAAAAGCATCGGGCAAGATTTACACTTGCCGCCAAGAACATCTCCAAGACAAATTACGCACTGCTTTCGGCGCTGTATCTGCTCACTGCCGACCAAAGGCTGTGGGGCTGCTGCAAGCACCATATATATAGGCGACGCGCTTCTGCAGAAAAAGTTTACCACAGATACATTGCCGTACAAAAGAAAAAGCAATAACGGTCAGAAACCTAAATACTATGTGGAAAACAGCAATCCTGCCATTGTCAGCAGGGAAACATTTGAAGCTGTGCGGGAGCTTATGAAATCACGGAAAACAGGCGGCTGCAAAAGAACAGTATATCCGCTTACGGGAAAGCTGCGCTGCCCCGAATGCGGATTTGCATTTCGCAGACAGATGACAAGGAATATTCCGTATTGGATCTGCTCCGGCAGATCAACTGCAACTACCGATTGCCAAAGCCGTCAGGTAAAGGAAGACGCGGTGTATGAAACCTTTAATAAAATGATATTCAAGCTGAAATCCTATCGGTCTGAACTGCTCGGCACTCTTATACACCAAATGCTTGCTTGTATGCTCCGACTGCGGCAGTAATCTTAATTACCATTTAAGCAGCCGCGGAATATCTTCGTTCTGCTGCCCCGGCTTTAATCAAGGCAAGAGAAAAGAATGCCTTTCCGCTCATTATGTGCGAATGGATTTTTTGGAAGAGGTCGTCCTTGCTGAAATACGCAGGCTTACCAGATTTGCCGGAAGGTATGAAGATTTATTTATAAAAACAGTAAGTGAATTTTCAAGAGACACCTTACAATCTCAAATTTCCGCATATCAGTCGGAGGTTCGTTCCCTAACTGCCAGAGACAGGGAGCTTGACCGAATTTTTGAACGGTTATATGAGGATAATATTTCCGGTAAAATCCCCGACGACAGATTTGCTAAGATGTCTGTCAATTATAATAATGAGCAAAAGGATATACACGAAAAGCTGAAGCATTTGGGAAATCTTATTGATGAATTATCCGGAAAAGAGATTACCGCCGAAAAATTTGTCAAGGCAATAAAAAAGTATACCAGGGTCAAAAAGCTGACACCGTATATGCTTACCGAATTGATTGAGAAGATAGTGGTATATCCGGCGGAAAAGGTTGACGGAGTAAGAACACAGCGATTGGTTATATATTATAACTGTGTGGGCGCTATTGATATTCCGACGGAATTACCAATACCGGAGCCGAATATTGTAATGAACACCCGCAAGGGAGTAAATCTTACATATCTTCCTGCAGCAACAGCTTAACAGAACGGAATATAAAAACAGAGTGTTGTTACAAATAACCTCTCGGCTACTATAACAACACTCTGTATGCATTAACCTTATGGAGATACGAAGAACAACATTGGATATTGATTCGGAAATGCAGGGTAATAGGGATAACGGCTCTGTGTTACTCGATAAAATCCAAAGCATACATATCTTTTTCGATTTATTATATCCCGCCATTACGCCCGACGAAAAATATCTTTTGGACCGTGCCATACTTAACTGTTATAAATCGTTCGGTATAACGCGGGATAACCGCAGCCTAACGGACAAAAGCGGAAGACTTAAAAAGATGCCCTGCTTTGCCGACCTTATTCCGTTTATGGAAAAGTTTACGGAATTAAAGGCGGTTACTATGGCGCTTAAACGCTTGGTCGAGGGTTCGGCTTCGGGGCTTGGCGGACAGACGAATATAGATTTAAAGGCGCCGTTTATAGTGCTGGATACCTCGCGTTTAAGTAAGGAGTTTACCGCGCTCGGTACATTTATAGCGACCGAGTTTGTGCGGGACAGAATATCTGTATCGCGGGTCAATAAAAAGGCGGTAATACTCGATGAGGCCTGGAAAATAGCCGGAGAAAACGGAAACGAGCAGGCGGCGGATTTTGTAATAAACCTTATTAAAACGGTGCGCGGCTACGGGGCTATATTTGTTTCGGCAACCCAGAATGTTGTGGATTACTTTGCGCTGAACGACGGTAAATTCGGCGACGCGCTGCTCGGCAACAGCAGACTGAAACTGCTGTTACAGCTTGAGGAAACCGAGGCGGTCAAATTACAGGAAAAGCTTATGCTTACCGAAAGTGAAACGGCGGAGGTTATCCGCGCGGGCAGAGGCGAGGGGCTTTTATGCGCGGGGCGCAACCGTATAGCGGTGGAGATACGTTCGTCGGACACCGAGTTTGAGCTTATAACCACCGACCGCGAAAGCCTTGCGAAAAGAGTAAAAAGCGATTAAATGAAAACAATAAAACGGGAGGAATTGAAAATGGGAGTTATATGCTTTATATGCGGAGCAATGTTCGGCGGATTGGTAGGCACTGTAACTATGTGTCTGGTGCAGGTTGGGGAAAGAAAATAAAAAAGACCCATCCCGCTTGGAATAAGTCTTTAAAAAATTAAAACAATTCGTCAAAATCTCTGCCGCCGTAAATAATTCTTAATATCTTTACAGATAAGCTTTTTTCGTCAACCGAGTAAAAGGTTATGAATTTTCCGGTATTTAAGGTGCGAATCTTTATTTTGAGCTTTATATTTTCATCTACCGGAAAACGCGCCGGCATGGTTTTGAGCAGCTCAATATTTTTCATTATTTTGCGTATGAGATTTTGAGCCGTATGTACCTCTTTGAGTGTATATGCTATATACTCAAAGATTTCGGTTAAATCGTTTTGTGCCGAATCGGAATAAAGAACAGTGTAATTTTTCATATTCCGTAAGCCTTTCGGAATTTATCTGAAAGATCTTCGGAGGTAGTGTAATTTCCGATCTCAAAATCCGCAATGCCGCGGTTTAGTTCCTCGTTTAACTGAGCGTCGGACAGCGCGCCTAATGCAATCGGCTTTTTTGCGGGGAGCTTCATTTCAAACGGAATTCCGCGCTGCAAAACCACCTGCTTTAAGAACAGTCCTATTGCATTAGACATAGGAATACCGAGTTCATTGAGAACCTGCTCGGCCTGTTCCTTTATATCCGGTTCAACTCTTGCAAATACACTTGATGTTTTTGACATACATATCGCCTCCGAATATATTATATGCGATTGTATTGCAAAATGCAAGCAAAAATCTGATTATGGAGAAAAAATTATGTCTGCAAATTTTCAATTACTTAAAGAAATGAAAAAGCGGGTTTTGGCAAGCGGGGCTTGCGTGGATTCGCTAATAGGCGTGCCGCCGGATAGCGAGCGCTTTAATAATCTGCTGGAGGTAGCGCTCCAGCAGCAGGAAATGGCGTGTATTGAAATGCGCCGGCTTTACTGGCAGTTAAAAAGCAAGGAAGAAACAAATACCGAAACTAAGCCAGGCAATGCAAAGGAGATATACGGAGAAATATCCGTAACGCCCGAAGGGTGGGTACATATAAAGCTGAACGCTTTATTACCTCATTGCAGAGTAACTGGAGGCACGCAGTATGTGACCGACAGTATTTTAAGGCTTTTAAACTCTGCCGAGTTTGACGGAATAAAGCTGCCGTTTTTCAGTAAGGCGTATCTCGGAATAATAGAGTTCTGCCCGCTGGATTGCAGCGATGTTTTCGACCACGACAACAAGGGCTTTAAGGCGGTACAGAATGTTTTAAAGGGTAGGCTTTTCCCGGATGACGACCGCTTTGAAATGTCCCTCGGATTATTTACCGAGCAGCGGAATGAGAGCGCCTGTCATATCTTTGTACTGCCGGATGATGAAGCCGGAATATTTACGGATATGCGGCTTTCGCACGAATTAGGGTAGTGCAGTTGGTTTTAAAAACCTCAAAAAACAGCAGTTTTTTAAACACAACAAACTGCACAACCTATGAGGCGGCATTGTTAAAGGATTTACAGGCAATTTCGGAGTATGTTTTCAGGGGTTAACTGACCTTAGTATGGGAGGTAGTGCAGTTTGTTTTTGAGCAATACAGAAATCCTTATTTTGAGGCTGTGTGCGTGGTGTAAGGATCTGCCGCTTGAAAGTCCGTTTTTACCCGAATATGAGGTGTCTGCCTTATTTCTTGCAGGGCTTTTAAGAACGAGTAAAAATCATAAAAGTATCAGAGTAACAGAGGCGGGAAACAGACTGCTTTCGGGTATAGGATTTAATTACGAGCAGGACGCACAGTTCAGAGGAACAAGCCCTCTTATAAACAAACGCCTTAATACTTCAAATCTGATGTTATTCTTTTTCGGCGGAAAGACTGATGTATTTTGCAGCTCCGTTCCCGACCGAAACAGCCCGCTTTCCTTTTTGCCGTCCTTTGCTTTAAGGCGTGAGAAAAACAAAAACCCTTTAGGTACGGCACGCTTTAACGGAATGTTATATACCAAAAACACCGCCCGCGCCGTTTACTACATAACCGAAGAAAACGACGGCTTGTACCCCGAAGCCGAGCGCAATACCTTTACAATGAATATCTTAACCGGCGGCAGAAAAAGCGCCGCGGCATTTACGGGAGATAAAAGCCTTGAAAAAATAATCGAATATTCCGCACGCAAGACCACCAATTCAAGAGCGCTGCCGGTATTAAGCGCCGTCCGCCGGCTCGATTGCCCGGTTACATTCTTTCCTTTGTCGGTGAATGGTGCCAGACAAATGCGTATAATATCCGTCCGCGACCACCGAAGAATTATAGCCGAAAGCATTTTAAAGGCGAAATACAAACCGCCCGAAAAGAATTATTACGACGCGGCGGAAAAAATCTTAATAGGCATAGATATGGATATACCGCGGATGGAAACGGCGGCGGAGTACGGGGTGCATATATTTCTGCTTGACTGGCAGGTAAACGCGGTAAAGGAAATATTAAGAGGCAAAAGAGCTGTTTTACACCCATTAACCACCGATACCGCCGAGGAAATACTGCGGCTGCCGTCAGAGCTGTATGTTAAGGAAACAAAGCCGTATATAACCGAGAAAGGAGAGTTTTTAAGTGCGCCTATCTAAAATTATTGAGATATTGGAGAACAAGGCAATAGCCTTTTACAAAAAGAATAAGGACAGCATACCGAGATATATTTTAATTCTCTTTATTATTCTTTACGCCGCAGGATTTGTAGTCCATTCCGTAACTACCGGATTACATAATTTTTATAGCGGCAGTAATGATAACCTTTTTATAATTGACCCTGTTAAGAACATAAAAGCGTTATTTACTCCGGCAGGAATAGGAACGGTACTGTTCGGCTTCCTTATGTTTCTTCTTTTCAGCGGAAAAGGCAAGGATCTTTTAAGCGGATATAAGACCGTAAAGGATAAGGAAAGAGGAATAGAAATACTGCCCGAGGGCACACACGGCACATCGGGCTTTATGGATAAAAAGGAGCTGCCGGAATTTTTGGTGAGCGGCAGCATAGAAAAGGTAGACGAAACTCTGTTCGGAAAATTGGAAAACGGGGATTATGTCGCAATGAGGGATATGCCGGGTATGTCTAAAAATGTTATGGTTTACGGCGCACCCGGTACGGGAAAGTCCAGAGGCTTTGTAATGCCCTTTGTAATGCAGGCGGCCCGCAGGGGTGAGAGTCTTGTAATGGTAGACCCCAAAGCCGAGTTTTACGAAATGTATTCGGGCTTTTTAAACAGCCGGGGATATACCGTTAAGGCATATAATTTGCTTGATCTATTCGCTTCTGACGGCTGGAACTGCGTAATGGATACGGCACGGGATATTACTCTTGTGCAGCGCGCGGCAGAAATAATTATACGGAATACCTCGAATGAGAACGAGCGCGGCGACTTTTGGGAAAAAGCCGAGAAAAATCTTTTAATGGCGCTCTTGCACTATGTTCAGACCCTTACATATCCGGGAACGGACAAGCTGCTGCCGCCCGAAGAACGAAGTCTCGGTACAATCTACAAGATTTTATCCACAACATCCGTGCAGGAATTGGACGCGCGTTTCAGAGCATTACCGCCCGACCATCCTGCTTTGCCGCCATACGGTATATTCCGTCAGGCGCATAAGCAGATTTGGGGGAATATTGTAATAGGGCTTGGCAACCGCTTAAATGTTTTTCAGAACAAATTGGTAGACGATATAACTAAGCATAACGAAATAGACTTAACCCTGCCGGGCAGAGAAAAGTGCGCGTATTTCTGTATTATATCCGATCAAGACAGTTCTTTGGAATTTTTATCTTCAATGTTCTTCTCACTTATGTTTGTAAAGCTATTCGACTACGCCCGTCAGCAGGATAACAGAAGATTGCCCGTATGCGTAAATGTGCTAATGGATGAGTTTTGCAATATAGCGCTGCTTGACAGCAAGAAGATATTTTCGGTGGCTCGCTCCCGCAACATAAACATTCAGGCGGTGGTGCAGAGTATAGCGCAGCTGTCCGACAGATACCCCGGTAACGAGTGGCAGGAAATCGTGGGCGACTGCGATTACCAGTTATTCTTAGGCTGCAATGATGTTATGACCTCGGAATTTTTCTCAAAGCAGTGCGGAGAGATTACCGTAAGGGTAAATAATACGAATACGCCGATGCGACCCTTTTTAGACTTTTTATCCATGCCAAAGCCGTATATGCAGAATAAGACGAGCACAGGCAGAGCGCTTATGCTACCCGATGAAATACGGCGGCTGCCGAAAGATAAAGCTATACTTTTGGTGCGCGGCGCAAAACCGCTGCTTTTAAACAAGATAACACCCGAAGAGCACCCGTCATTTAAGCTGTTAAAATACTGCAAGGCGGCGGAGCATATACCCGCATGGAAGCTTAAAAAGCCGGAAAAGGTTAAAAACAAAAAAGTACCGCAATACAAAATGCAGTTTGAAATGCCGCTTGATGCGGACGAAGACGAAAAGGAAAGCTTTGATCTGTCCGACGGGATAGATTGCAGAAAGCTCCAGACAGTAAAGGAAAGGGATATATAATGAACAGAACATACAGACTGAGCGATGTTGTAAACGAAAGGTTTTTAAGACTTCCGTTATCCTTATTTGCCAATCCTAATTACAAAAGGCTCTCGGCTGAAAGCAAACTTGTGTATTCGCTGTTGCTTGACCGTATGAGCCTGTCTCAAAAGAATAACTGGATAAACGAGGACGGCGAGGTTTATTTAATTTACAAGCGCGAGGAAATAGCGGATATACTTTGCATTACATACAAAAAGGCAATAGCGGCGTTTAAGGAACTGATCACTGCCGGATTATTACTCGAAAAAAGACAGGGGCGCGGCTTTCCGAACAGACTGTTTGTGCTTAAATGCGAATTAGAGGACAGCGACGCCGGTGACTTCGGCAACTCTTTCGATAACCCCGAAACAGACGAAAAAGAACCCGAAAACCCGCAGGAAACGCAGATGTGCGAAAACGGCATATCTAAAGCTGACGAATCGGCATGTCTTAATATTCCGGATACGCAGTTAAAGAACTGCCAAAACGGCACATCAAGAACTGACGTTTTAACACATCAAGAAGTGCCGAAACGGCAGTCAATCCAAACGAATAATAATTATATTAAAAATATCTATACTGAGTGTAATCAATCGACCGATCCGGCGCTGGCAGAAATTTTACAAAACTGCGAATTAAAAAGCTTTGAAAGCAAAACAGCGCAAATGCTTGAGAGCGCTGTCAGAGTGCTTTACTACAAGCAGAGCATTAAGCTGTCCGGCGCTGTGCTGCCGCAATCGGAAATACGGAATCTTTTACGGAAAGTGAACCGTGATACGCTTATAGACGCGGTGGAGGTGCTGCGGTATAACGAGAACGAGGTGCAAAACCCGCAGGGCTATCTCTACTCGGTTATTTTAAACGCCGTTAATGCCGAACATACAAGCACCTTGCTTGAGCTGCCGGACAATATGATAGACAGGGAGATGCTCTATGCTTCTGACTAAAACGCAAAAGAAAATACTTGAAATTGTGCGGGAGTACGGCGGTATGAAAGCCGAAATGCTTAAAAAGCTCTGTCCCGAAGCATATTCGTTTGAGGTGTCGCTCCATCAGCTTGAAGTGAACCGTAAGGTTGTACCTGTCGGAGAGTATTATTGCGACGATACAGCTTTAATCTGCGGCAGAAATACCGAAACCGCTTTTGAAGTAATGCTGGCAGTATGCGGGAACCCGCCCGAAATATATTGCCGCGGTCAGCCGCCTTTTTCGCTTACATTCTTCAAGGAGCGCGAGCAAAAGCTCTGCCGTTATGATATTTGCGTTGTTGAACCGGGCAGGGAAATGGTGGTAAGCGCTATGCTTGAAAGCGCGGACCTTAATTGCAGGGTAATAATAGCGGTTTTGGAAAGCACCGAAAGGGGCGAATATCTGCGCATACCCTGCGATACATTTATTTGCATAAAAGAAAAAACGGGATACCGTTTTTATAAGGGAGGAAAAACTATTGATTGATATTAAAGACTTTGAGCGTCATACCTCATTCAAACCGAGTAAAAGAATAAGCATTGAGGAGAAAAAGGAATGGGAGAGAATATTTTCTTCTCTCCGTTCGGGCGCGATTCTTACAGGCACTGTAATGGGTAACGATACCGTATTGATGCCGGACGGTGAAGAAAAGCTTGCGCTTACCATAATTCAGTACAGAATTAAGGTAATCATACCGTATGACGAGGTGTGGTATAACAGTGAAAAATGCCCGCCGCCGCATGTTATACGGTCTATGACGGGCGCGCATGTGGATTATGTTATAACGGGAATAAGAATGGACGGCGAGTGCTGCATAGCCTCACGCAAAAGAGCGCTTGCTATTCGCAGACGCAGCTTTTTAAAGCTGCCGTTTAAAAGCGGTAAGCGCGTCACCTGCAATGTAATAGCCGTGGGACGAGCCAAAGCCTTGTGCACCTGCGGCGGATTTGATGTGCTGCTCGGCACGCAGGATATATCCTACGGTATGATACCTGATTTAAAGGAGTGTATGCACACAGGAGAAGAACATGAGGTTATACTAAAAAGCTATGACGAAAAAACACATCAGCTTAAAATATCCATAAAGGAAGCAAAGCCGCACCCGTTTGACGGTGCAGAGCAGCGGCATCCCGTAAACTGCCGCAGAGCGTCCGTAATAACGGGGAAATACGACGGCGGTGTGTTCTGCAAACTTGAAAACGAGCTTGACTGTCTTTGCAGTTATCTGCCGGAACAGAATGCCCTGGATTTTCATATAGGCGACCGCGTGGTAATTGTCATACGCAAATACAACTATGAAAGAAAGCTTGTTTTCGGCAGGATACTCGCGAGATGGTAGGTAAAAAGATGAGGAGCACCGCAAGACAACAACGGCGCTCCTCAAGAAGACAGAAGGTGTTTTCAAACACCACGGACATTATATAACACAAAATTTCGATTTGTCAAGTTTGACAGGGCATTTTTTGAAAAATATTTTTATTCTTTTTCGCGGAAGATTTAAGGCAATAGAAAAATCGGCACGAATGCCGATGTATATTATACTGAGTGGATCAATCAGCAGGTTGGCACCCCTGCATCTCTTGAAGACCTACTATGGTTGGTAGGCGTGATAGCTGCCCGTTCTATCCTTGACTGATCCTCTCGGTAATAGTAATAATATGCTTGCAATAGCAGTAATATAATGGTATAATGTTATCGAAATAAGGTGAACCTACAACGGTGGACGGTTAGCTCTCTTTTTTCGGAGGGCACTTTTCGCCCTCTTTGAAAGGAGGGCGGTGCTTATGGTTACATATGATGAGTTGTTTTTATTACTCTCGCTTATAGTATCAATTATTGCACTTGTTTATAACATAACAAAAAAGAAATGACCGCCCTGCCCAAAGGATTCGGTCATTTCAAAATGAATCTTAAGGGCTAACCGTCTATCGGTTTGCCTTATTTCACTTATATTATACCACAAACCTTAAAAATGTCAAGTTTTTAAAATCTTATCGTTGACATCACTACTTGGTTAATATATAATAACCTTGTAACATGGTTTGAGGAAATTGTCGCACCGCATCAGGTGACGGCATTGGTACGAGTTATTGGTCGGATTTTTCCCATAAAGGGAGAAGTCCGGCCATTTTTGCGTTTTAGAGCAA
>ERZ772819.37-NODE-37-length-93318-cov-7.802784_pt1 | contig 93318 bp, 63 predicted proteins | sample MGYA00580860_ERZ772819 | MGnify/ENA primary metagenome ERZ772819 (study PRJEB29015, sample SAMEA2737683) | human gut metagenome | biome: human gut; feature: human-associated habitat; material: faeces | place: China | collected 2012 ...
CTTTCCAAATATGCTCTACTTTTTTATTTTATCTTATTTTTTCTTCGTAGGCTCTACTTGCTTACCCCAACATTTATTATAGAGCCTAAATTAAAAATCACTGTATGCAAATCATTCCGCAGCCGCTGCCGAAGCTGCCGCCGTTTTTCATATATTCTATAAACGCACGTCTCAATGACGTATCATTCGGGAGCTTGTTTATATCGCTCAATTCTTCTGTATTAAAAATACGCCAGCCGTCCTCAAATTTTTCTTGCTCAATAGTATCGAAAATATCAAAGAGGGAGGCAAAATCGGTTATGTTTTTGCTGACCTTAAAAAGAGACTTATATTTCGGATATAACAGCCACGATTCACAAAAAAAGAAAAACTTACCGTCATACTTCAATGTGAAAAATTCAGTGGCGGCTTTTAAAGATTTTTTGACATCCTCAATGTCAAGCCTGCCTGATGAGGGAATATGAACATTAATTATAGGCATTCCTTTTGTTATTACTGTATTCCCTTTTGAATATTTTTCCATGGGAAATCCGATTATTTCAAATTGAAGTCTGCCCAGTTCAAAGCGCCTGCCTTCATAAAGCAGTCTATACCAGCCTATAATAAAAATACCTATTACACCGTGCATCCTTTTACATTCGTACGCCTTATATCTGAAATCACGCACGGTATCCCAATAAACCGCTTCCGTTGAACCGCTTTTGATCATTCTGTCCTTTATTACATCGGCAGAGGAGCATAAAACCGTAAGCAGCATTGTATAAGGATGAGCATTAACGACCGAGGCATAACCGTAAATTCTTTGACGCAGATCATAAATATCGCCGAGCGGTTCTGCACGCATTTCATTTACAAGGCCTTTAAAAGCTTCCGTATACTTTACCTTATCGTAAAGGCAAACAAGTGTATTTATATCCTCTTCTTCAAATCCGATTTTACGGATAAAATATTCAAAATCCATAATTTGGCTCCTTTAAAAGAGCTTTGCCACAGCTTAATTATATATTAACATAAAATATTTTTCAAGAACTAAATTTTACCGATATTTATGAAATATTTTTACCTTAAAATATAAAATCAACCTGCGGTTGTATTTATATTTATGCAACGAATAAGTGTTTTACGAAACTGCAAATTTATGATAAAATTTATTTGAAATGAAGCGGTTTTTCTATATAAATAACAAAAGACTTTGCCACACATCAGAACAATTAAGAATTATCGCTTAAATTTTTTGAAAAGGGAGGTTGAATTGACAAATTTTTACCGGAGTTCCTATTTTAATATTTACGGAGGTAGAAAATGTTTAAAAAAGTTTTATCAACGGTTCTTTTAATTGTAATGGTATTTGCGGTTTCATTACCTTGCTCGGCGGCAGTAGTTACCGACGGAGAGAAATTTTACGTTTTGGGTGATGCCAACGGTGACGGTACTATGGATATCAGAGATTTGGTAAGAGTAAAACGCTATATCGCAGATAATTCAGTTGAAATTGTAAATGTTGCCGCCGATATTGACGGTGACGGAAAAGTAAATGCCAATGACCTCACCTGTTATGTAAAAGGATTTTTAAATTCGGATGAAACCTTTACTACAGGCGGAAATTACTGGTCGGAAATTTATTAAGGAGGGGTAAAAGATGAAAAAAAGCGTATTTAAAAAACCGCTGGCATTAATTGCGGCTTCCGCTTTAATGCTTACAAGCGTTTTCACCGGAATTACCGCTTCAGCAGATTCCGCATCAGCGGCAGATATAATAGCCGCAACAAAATTCGCTAAAAAACCGATTTACGAGGTCGATTTTACAAAATACGGTAAAGGTCAGGCTGCACCGTCAGATTGGATAGGAGAATATGAATATCCTTTTCTATGGCGTGCAAATGGCTCGTACATAAATAAGCTTCTTGCCGAAAACTATGACGATGACGGTATGGGACTTAAATACGGAGCGGTTAAAAAGGTAAATATAGTTACACTTCCCGAGCTTAACACTGAAAACTATGTTGTAACCGTTGAAGCGTCCTTTAAGAGCGGAAATAACGACGGATCATTCGGTATAGCAACCGATATCCCCACAGATCATACAACCGCTACATATGCATCGGTTTTAGAGGTATTTCCGAGCACGGCTAATTTTAAAGTATTTACCAGAACAAGAGTCCAGACATGGAGCGAGGATAAAAACGTAAGCAATATGAGCTTTGCCGATGCAGGTTGCTTTGCCGATAATACCTTGGCAGATTTCCAAAAATTCACCTTGAAGGCATACCACATAAACGATGTAACATATTTTTACTGCAATGATAAATATGTGGGTGAAGTAGAGGATTACGGTAATGCTTTTTCAGACCGTATAGGACTTTACAGTAATGCGGGCTTGAATAAAATTTACTCGGTCAAGGTAAACGGTCTTGCGGGTGAAGGTCCGAAGGCGGTTACGACTGCACGTGTAAACAACGGTGATCCGATATACAGTCAAGATTTCGACTCGCTTTCTAAGGGCAGTCGGGTAATGCCTTCTGATTGGGTAAACTATCAGCATTCATTCCTTTACCGTGCATCAAATGCAATGGATAATCTTTCTTACGGTGTTTGGAAGGATGATGAGCTGAATACGCAGTATATGACATATAAGTCAAGCGGCGGAGCTCATATAATGACACTGCCTGCCATGGGTACGGAAAATTATGTCTATACCGTTAAAGCAAAATCTCAAAATAATAATGAGGTCGGAATCGTAACAAATATAAGAAATGACTATCAAAATACAAAATCGGCATCTATTTTTGAATTGCGACCTTCCGAAAGCAAGTTTAAGGCATATTCAAGAAAGGATGACGGTTCAAGCGGTCAGGATGTCAAGGATTCCGTGACTACCGTTAATTTTACTGATGATGATTTCTTTACCGACGATACATTCGTACCCGGTTCTATGGTTGAGATGACGGCTTATCATATCAATGATATAACCTATTTCTATTTTAACGGAAAATTTGTAGCATCGGTAGATGACTACAGCAACGACGGACTTTGCGACAGAGTAGGACTTTATACCTACGGCGGTGAACTTAGTATTTTTGAGGTCACGGTAAAGGAAATAATGCCCGAGGTCTCAGATATTGCAGAGCGTACATTTGCTTCTAAAACATTGGTATCAGAGGATTTCTCAAAGTATTCGGTTGATAGTGAGCTGCCGGCAGGCTGGGCTAAAAACTCCAATTCTTGGATTTGGAAAGGTGCTAACGGTGAGGTAGGCTTCTACAATAAGCTCGGATATACGGCACTTCTTGTAAACGGATATAAGTCTACGGGTGTTGTAACACTTCCGACACTCGGTACATCTAATTATGTATTTACCGCTGAGATAGTAGTACGTGATACCGAATGCTTCGGTTTACTTACAAATATCGATGATCCGGCAGATACTTCTACAGGAGCTACCCATTCCTTGCTTTACACCGAAAAGGATACGGAAAATAAAACCATATATCAATATAACAGAGAGGGAAGCAATCAGCTTAATAAGCAGCTCTTTGATGAGGCTAAGACTATAGGAAAGATCCCCGGCTGGAATGAGACATATACCCTTACCGCTTACAGCTTTGAGGGAGTTACATATTTCTTTGTAAACGGTAAATTTATTTCATCTATCGAGCAACGCAATCCTACATCAACATCGCTTTGCGGTATCTATTCCTGCGGAGGTTCAATACTTGTTAAATCCGCCACTGTTTCGGCAATTTCAGGCATAGGCGAAACCGATTCGTTAAAAATGCAGGGTGCACAGATCCGATATGCCGATGTAAACGGCAGATCCGAGACAGCAGGCGCCAACGGCATTCGTTTTATAGCTTCATTTGATACAGAGGATAAGCTTTATAATGACAATTTCGATAATATAGAGCTTGGTATGATGATCATACCATCCTTAACACTTGCAGGTAAAGCATTAACGGCACAAACCGAGGGGGCTTATGCTATAAAGCTTGAAAAGCCCGCTGTTATGAGCGGTACTGTGGCTTTAAATGCGGAAATATTCAATATGGGTACTGCGGCGCTTGGCACACCCTATGCCGTTCGTGCATATATGCTTATAAATAATGGGGAAAGTTTAAGCTATTATTATTCAGAGCAAATAACACGCAGTCCCGTTTCGGTAGCAAATAATTATTACGCCGATCCGTCTATTGAGATTTCGGACGATATAAAGAGTAGGTTGAACAGTGTGTTTGGAAATTGTAAGGATTACTTAGGCGAAAACGATAAGACACTTACATTTACCGCTTTTTCGGATTTTCACTATAAGCAGGGTATGTATGCGGCTACTGTTGAGGGACTTCAGCGTATTATTGACCGTGCAGGACAGAATAATTCGGAATTTATACTTCAGTGCGGTGACTTCAGCAACGATACAAGCGGTTCCCCCGAGCTGATAAATACCTATTTGAACAATTCGCAAAAGCTTCCCGTATACGGCATATACGGAAATCATGAGCTTGAAACAGCAGGAAATACAATGGATAAGGTAACTCCCACCCTGACAAACAGAGCGAATAATGTTGTATGGGGAACGGAGGACGGCAAAATAGGTGACGGCTCGATCGGCTACTACTATTTTGATAACGAAAAAGGCTTCAGAGTGGTTTGTCTTGATATAAATTATTCATGGAACACATCTAAGTCGATTTGGGAGCATAACCGTGAAAACAGTTATGGACCTCCGAGCGAAAATATAAAGGGTGACAGCTTAGGTCCTGTACAGTTAAGCTGGCTTGAGGATGTTCTTACAGATGCGGCTCAAAAGGGAATTTCCTGTATTGTTACGGCACATACAAGTATTTCGGGCACACTTCCGACCGTTTCTCCCGACGGAGAGGCCATAAGAGCAATTTTCAGAAAGGTCAACAACATACGTCCTAAGACCGTTGTACTGGTTATAAACGGCGATCTTCACAGAAATCAAATTGCGGTAGTTGATGGTGTTGTTCACTTCGAGGTCAACACGGCAAACAACGGTTATTGGAGAAGCAACAAGGAAGGTACTCAACACTATACGGAGGATCATACCTTTGAATATGTAAAATATGATGATAACGGAAATCCCGTTTCTACCGAAACTGTAAGTCTTACGGAGCTTAGCGGAAGTCCGTCTACCTGGTACTTTGCAAATCCGTTAAGCGCAACCGTAAAGGTGACCAAATCGGGTATTGTTGAAATTAACGGTATGGATACCGATTGGATGTACGGCGTTGAGCCGCCCGAAAAGATTCAGTATATTGAGCCTAAGATTTCATCGGGTATTTTCGGCGGTAAAAACGAAATAAGAGAAAATACATTGAAGGAAAAGGCACTTGAAAGCGGAATCGCTTACAATAAGGATAACCGTGTTTTGGTTTGGCATGAGGAATTTGACGGAGATGCACTTGACAGCAGTTCGTTCGGATTTGAGCATTCAATGAATAATCCCGATATTGCATACAGCAATGACGCACAAAATGTCAAGGTCTGTAACGGCAATCTTGTTTTAAAGGCAAACCGTACCGGGAACGGCTACACAACCGCCGAGGGCTTAAGTACGAAAAAGACTATGGCATTTAAGTACGGATATCTTGAAATGCGTGCAAGAGTTCCGTATTCTCACGGTGCATGGCCGTCACTTTGGGCGAAGAGCAGTCCTACTCACCATGAGGAAAATGTAGGCTGGGGAGCGGAAGTAGATATCTTCGAGGTATTTTCAAGCACAAACAAGCTGTATCCGAATTTACATAAATACGGACATGATCAAGGTCCTCACTACGATATTCAAAGCACCGCACTTAAGAGCAATGGATATACATTTGCAGACGGAGCCGATCCTAATGATTATCATATATACGGCTTTGAGTGGACAAAGGATTATATGAAGTTCTATGTAGACGGTGTATGCTATCAAACCTATGATCTGAATGCGGATTATGCTACCGATTTACCCGGAATGGACGGCTACAGAGAGTATATTTATCTGCTGATAAATAATGAGCTGTTTACTCAAAATTCCGATTGGAAAGCATATGCAGGCTGTGAGATCACAGACAGTGATCCTATGCCCGAATATTCTATTGACTATATAAGACTTTATCAGGATATTCAAAACGAAAGTGTTTTAACAGTTAAATAATAATACGATATTATGCACATCGGGAGGCACTCTCCTGATGTGCATAAGGACATAAATTTTGATTTCCGATGTGCCGCCGACAGGAAATCTATTATATTGCTTAGCGGCAGATCGGAGCTTAAAATGGGTAATAAGGTATTAAAAAACAGAATTTTGGTTTGGAACGATGAATTTGACGGTGAAAAGCTTGATTTGAATAAATGGGAATTTTCGCAGTCTATGTCAAATTCGGACGTTTTATACGATAACGGCGAAAAAAATTTTCGTATAGATAACGGTACACTGCTTATGAGGGTAAACAGAACAGATTTATCGGAAAAACCCTTCACGTTATCTCAAGGACTTACGACCAAGAACAAAATGGGCTTTAGGTACGGATATCTTGAAATGCGTGCCGCAGTACCGTTCAGACACGGTGCGTGGCCGTCATTTTGGGCAATGTCTTTTCCGAGGCTTCACAGCAGGGATATAGGTTGGGGAGCGGAGGTAGATATATTTGAGGTTTTTTCAAATGAAAATACACTTTTCCCGAATCTTCACAAGCACGGACCTAACAGAGAGCATTTTATGATACAGGACGAGCAAAATCCCAATCGAAGCGGCGGATATAGATTTGCAGACGACAAAAATCCCAATGATTTTCATATCTACGGCTTTGAATGGACGAAGGAGCATATGAGCTTTTTTGTTGACGGAGAATGCTATCACACCTATAATTTAGATGATGAGTGTAAATTTGCAAAAACAGCTTTAAAAGGCTTAGAGGGCTACCGTGAGCATTTATATTTGCTTATTAATAATGAAATATTTACCGAGAATTCAGGCTGGAAGCCCGTAGGCAGTGCATTGAATGACAGCGACGCTTTGCCGATAGAATACTGGATCGATTATATCAGGCTGTATCAGGATCCCGAAAACGAAAGCATATTTACGGTTGGTGAAGAATAATGAGTAAAATTGAAAAAATAATGGAAAATATGTCTCTTGAGGATAAAATCTCTCAAACGGCAGTAATATTGATGCAAAAGGGCGTAAAGGCAAAATGTAAGCCGGGAGCCGCATTCTTTTTCGGTCAAATAATTACCGAGGCGGATGAGGCAGGAATTGACGAGCTCAGAGGCTATGTTAAGGAGCTTGTTGATGATTCAAAAATCAATCCGCTTATAACTACCGATTTTGAAAACGGTTGCGGAAGTATGGTCAGGAAATTAACACCGTTTCCTTATCTTATGGGACTCGGTGCTACACGCAATAAGGAAATAGCATATAACTACGGTAAGGCAACGGCTTTGGAGGCAAAGGTAGTAGGTGCAAACTGGAGTCTTTCGCCCGTCAGCGATTTGAACATTAACGAACGAAATCCATTGGTCAATGTAAGAAGTATAGGTGATGATCCGGCAATTGCGGAGGAGCTTTTACCTGAAATCATAAGAGGAATGCAGGAAAACGGACTTTCGGCGTGCTCAAAGCATTTTCCCGGTGACGGAACGGACTACAGAGACCAGCACCTTGTTACAAGCGTCAACAGTCTTTCTATGGAGGAATGGTGGAAAAATTACGGCAGAGTTTATAAAGCCGTAATTGCCGGGGGCGTAAACTCTATAATGCTCGGTCATATTTCATTGCCGTCCTATACAGGCGGAGATGACGGCAGGCTCCCTGCAACGCTTTCTCATAAGCTTATTACGGGACTTCTTAAGGGTGAGCTTGATTTCGGCGGTATTGTTGTTACCGATGCACTTAATATGGGTGGCTTTGCAGGGTGGTACAACACTCACGAGGAATCGGAAATTGAGGCATTAAAGGCAGGGTGCGATATGCTGCTTTGGCCATCGGAAAACTATATTTCAAATGCGTTAAAGGCAGTAAAAAGTGGGTATATTTCGTTAGAGCGTATAGATGATGCGGTCAGGCGTATTTTATCCGTTAAAGAAAAAATGGGCTTGTTAGATGATAATTACAATTATTTTGCCGATTTATCGGACGGTGATAAGAAATTCATTAAATCAGTCCAGCTTACCTGCTCAAATGAGAGTATAACACTTATAAAAAATGAAGTCGGTATGCTGCCGTTTGATAAAAATAAAATCAAAAACATCGGTATCATTCCCGTAGTCGAACATGAGCCTGCTATGGAGGAGGCACGAAGCCTTAAATTCTTTTACGAACAAAGAGGCTTTAATGTCAGCTTTTATGAGGGCGCGGATAAATTTGACAGAGTTATGGATGAATTTTACGAGAAAAACGATGTCGTAATATATGCCTGCTTTTCAAGACCGTTCAGACCGATAGGCTTTATTGATTATACCGGAGCCAGAGCTTGGCAGATAGTACATTGCTTTAAGCCGAAGGATGCGGTAAGGAAGAATGTTATTGCAAGCTTTGGTTCACCGTATTTCGGCAATCAGTATTTTGAGAAGGCGAAAACATATGTAAATGCATATTCAATGCTTTCGTGCTCGGCAGAGGCATTTGTAAAGGCGACCTGCGGTGAAATTGATTTTAAGGGAAAATCGCCGGTTAAATTATAGCTTGGTAAATAAATATAAACGGAGGAAAAGCAGTTGAAGGCGTTAAAAAAACAGTTGGCATTTTTGCTTTCGGTAATTTCGGTTTTATGTATTTTACCGATCACTGCTTCGGCAAAGGAAGAAAGCGAACAAAAGCAATATATAAAGCTTAATGCTCCGATCATTTTGGAAAAAGGTAATGAGGTTGAATTTAAATTCGGCATTAATGACGGGTATTATGAATTTTCTCCTGTTTTTCGACCGATTTCAAGCACCGCACAATCGGTAAAATATTCCGTTATGACAGACGGAAAAATTCCCTTTGACGGTGCGGATAATTTGACGGCTCAAGTTTGGTTTGTCGATGACGGAAAGCCGGGTAAGCTTTCTACGGGTGATGAAACCGCACCGACGCAGAGGCAGTCGGATGAGGATATGGAAAGCTTTGCTTACGACAAAACGGGAATTAACGGTGATTTCTACAGGTTAAAATTTAATACCGGAATACATACCGTTAAGATAAAATGCCAAGATGAGCCATTTAAAATTACAGCTCTTTTACTTAAAAGGGTAAAGGAAACCAAAAAATACAGTGATGTAGAGAAAAACTATAACGGAACGGAAAAATATAACGGTGCTCCGATCATAGTTGAAGGCGAGAGCCCGGTGCTTCGCAATGATTACTCGCTGACCGCGAAGGCAGATAATTCGGATATAAAGGTAACACCTAACGATTCAAAGCATTCGGTAATAAATTATATCGGCGGTGAAAACTGGGCAAAGCCTTATCAGGAGATCGTTTGGGAAACACAAGTACCAAAGGACGGACTTTATGCGGTGGATTTTTTCTTTAAGCAAAATTCAATAATAAACGGCTGTGCGTTCAGAAGTCTTAAAATAGACGGCGAAATTCCCTTTGCGGAGGCAAAGACAATAGCATTTCCGTACAAAACCGCATGGCAGAATATGAGACTTAAGGACGAAAACGGCAATGAAGCCTTGCTAAAACTTACAAAGGGAAAGCACAGAATTTCCCTAAGTGTTACGCTGGGCACGGTTGCGGAGGTCTATAAGTCATTGCAGGGAATAACCGAAAAAGTCGGTTCTATGTATCTTGATATCGTTATGATAACAGGTGAAACTCCCGATTCAAACAGAGATTATGAGCTATACAAGCAGATACCCGATTACGAAACAAGGCTTGAAGATATTTACGATGAATTATCATCGCTTTCTGCCGTACTTAAATCAAGAAGTGATATCAACGGTGAGCTTGATGCGGCGGTAAGAAATATGATGCGAGCCGTAAAGAAAATGCATGATGAGCGTTATAAATCGCATATGTATCTTGATACATATTATTCGTATTATCAAACCCTGTGCTCTTGGCTTTTTGATATAAAGGATATGTCACTTTCGCTTGATAAAATAGTTTTAAGCACTCCCGGCAGAAAATGTGAAGTAAAATCAGGCGGCTTTTTTAAAGCTGTTTGGTTTATGTTAAAGCGCTTTGCCGCATCGTTTACGGGTGATTATACCGTTAATTCCATTAACGGCAAAAATGACGGTATAAAAATCTGGGTAAATTGGGGCAGAGATCAGGTAAAGGTATTGAATGCACTTATAGGTCGCTCCTTTTCGGCAAAAACGGGTATAAATGTTCGTGTCGAGCAGGTAAACGCATCACTGATACAAGGTATAGTTTCAAATAATTCGCCCGACCTTTATCTTCAGCTTTCACGTACTGAGCCTGTAAACCTTGCCATGCGCGGAGTTTTGGAGGATCTTTCAAAATTTGACGGCTTTAATGAGGTACTGAAGAATTTTATGGACGGTGCAGAGCTACCCTACAGATATAACGGCGGCTGTTATGCATTGCCCGATACCCAAAGCTTTAGTGTTATGTTCTGCCGTGACGATATTTTAAAACAGCTTAAAATCGAAATCCCGCAAACATGGGTTGATTTTTTAGACGCAACATCGGTTGTACAAAGAAAAAATATGAATTCGTTTTTACCATATACGAGAATAACCTCCGCTACGACGGTGAATGTAGGGGTCGGCGGACTTTCGATTTTCCCGACATTGCTTTTACAAAACGGTCAGGGACTCTATAACAAGGAGGAGAATGCGACCTTACTTGCCTCTCCGATTTCGGTAAAGGCGTTTACATATTGGACGCAATTTTATACCAAATACACACTGAATCCCGATGTCAATTTTTATCAGAGATTCAGAACCGGAACTATTCCGCTCGGTATTTCGGGCTATGCGAATTATCTTACATTTTCAGTTGCCGCACCCGAAATAGAGGGCAAATGGTCGGTTCACCCCGTCCCGGGAACGGTAAGAGCCGACGGAAGTACCGATCACTCGGTATCGGGAGCGGGAACAGGCTGTGCAATAATGAAATCAAGTAAAAATAAGGATAAGGCCTGGGAATTTTTAAAATGGTGGGTATCCGAGGATACGCAGTATAGCTATTCGGCTGATATTGAAGCGGTTTTAGGTCCCTCCGGCAGAATTGATACGGCTAATGTTAAGGCGTTGTCGAGAATGTCATGGGAGGGGGATGCCTTTGATTCGATACTTGCACAGTGGAAAAATGTTAAGGAAATTCCGGAAATACCCGGTAGTTATTATGTATCACGTTCCGTTGATCAGGCATTTTGGGCGGTTTATAACGGCGAAATGACCGAAAAAGAGGCTATAACCGAATGGAGCAGGATAAGTGATACCGAAATAAAACGCAAGCTTCGTGAATATCCGAAGTCAGGGGAGTAAAAATAATGAAAAAAATCAACTCAAAAAAGTCACTTTCCTCCTATAAAACAAGTAGCTTTGAGCTTTATTTGCTGATATTCCCCTTTGTGATTTTGTTTTTTCTTACAACGGTCTTGCCGGTTTTGTCTTCAATAGCTCTAAGCTTTTTCCGCTATGATATGGTTTCTTTCCCTAAAATATGCGGTCTTGAAAATTATTTGAGAATGTTTTTGCAGGATGATATTTTTCCCGTGGTGCTTAAAAACACCTTTTTATTGGCAATACTTACAGGTCCCTCCGGTTTTGCATTGAGCTTTTTGCTTGCGTGGATAATAAACGAATTCGGACCTGCCATGAGAACGTTTTTTTCATTTCTTTTCTACGCACCGACACTTGCAGGCAATGCAATCTATATTTGGCAGGTTGCCTTTTCAAGTGACAGCTACGGCTACGTAAACAGCAGTCTTATTTCACTCGGCTTTTTAGATAAGCCCGTAACATGGCTTTCAAATGCAGATTATATCATACCAATAGTTGTTATAATTCAGCTATGGTCGGGATTGGGAATTTCATTTTTGGCTAACATTTCGGGACTTCAAAATGTAAATATCGAGCTATATGAGGCAGGTGCTATAGACGGTATACGAAACCGTTGGCAGGAGCTTTGGTACATAACACTGCCCGAAATGAAGCATATGCTTTTATTCAGTGCGGTAATGCAAATAGCAAGCGCATATTCAATAAGCGGAATAATTCAACAGTTAGCAGGCTATCCCACGGTGAAATATGCCGCGGATACGCTTGTATCGTATTTGCAGGATGTAGGTACGGTAAAATACGAAATGGGCTATGCCGCCGCACTTTCGGTGATTTTATTTTTAATGATGGTTGCAACAAGGGGCATTGCAAATGCATTGATTAACAAAACGGGGAGGTAATGAATATGTCGGCAAGATCAAGATTTCGTTTATTCAAATTTCCCGTAAAAAATCAGCTTCATCGGTTTACCCGCTCAAAATTCGGAAGCTTTTTATTCTTTGCAATATTGATTTCAGGCGGACTGTTTTCGGTGCTTCCGCTTGTTTACTGCATAACTACCTCGTTTAAGCCGCTTGATGAGCTGCTCATATTTCCGCCGACATTGTTTACGGTCAAGCGCCCGACAATTGCAAATTATACGGCGATCCCCGACCTTCTTTCGGGACTTTCGGTTCCTATAACAAGGTATGCCTTTAACAGTATATTTGTAAGTATTATCGGCACGTTTCTCTCTGTTATTATTTCGGCAATGGCGGCATTTGTTCTTTCAAAAACCGAAATGAAATTTAATAAGCTTATCTTTACCGTAGTTCAGTTTTCACTTCTTTTTAATGCATATACTCTGTCTGTTCCGCAGTATATTGTTTATTCGAAAATCGGAATAATAAATACATATCTTGCCTATATTGTCCCTGCCGCCGCATCCTCTATGGGAGTTTTTCTTATGAAGCAGTATATGGACGGATATGTACCCTATGCACTTATTGAGGCGGCACATATAGACGGAGCAGGGTGGATAGGAATATTTACAAGAATAGTTTTACCTATTGTAAGACCGTGTGTTTTAACACTTGTAATGTTTTCGTTTTTGGGAATTTGGAATTCGGTGCCCTCGGGAACGATTTTTTCGGAGTCGTTAAAAACCTTACCTACCGTAATGTCAACGATTGCGGCAGGCGGTCTTGCACGTTCGGGAAGCTCGATGGCAACATCCGTAATACTTATGATCTTTCCGATAGCCGTATATCTGATTTCTCAGGGAAGCATCAAGGAAACCATGGGCAGTGCGGGCATTAAGGGATAACGGAGGGAACGATGAAAATAAAGAATAAACTTAATAAACGGTTATTTTCCTTTGCGTTATGCCTTGTTATAGGTGTTTTTTCTACTGTTACCGTTTTTGCAGACGGCATCGGTACGTCAATTAAGGAAAGCGAGGAAATGCCGTATAAAAGCTATACATATTGGTCAAATTACAATGCCGACGAGAAAACAGCGGCATATTCAAAGCCGATGTATAGGATCGATAGTGTAAAATCATGTTCGGAGCTTAATATACCGATCGAGGCTAAGCTTTCGGATATGGCGGCAGATAAAAACGGTAATATTTACATTATTGACTCCGAGCTTTCAAGGATCTATATTTTAGATAACGGTCTTAATATGAAAACGGTGATAACCTCTGTAGTAGCTGACGGCAAGAAAACCGAATTTAAGGGCGCTATGGGAATTTATGTTGACAAAAACGGACTTATTTATATATCAGATACCGAAAATGGCAGAGTTTTGGCTTGCGATATCGACGGAAATTTAAAAAAACAGTATTTATTGCCCGATTCAAGGCTTATTCCGACGGATTTTAAATTCCGACCGATCAAAACGGCAATAGACAGCAAGGGATATACCTATATACTGAGTGACGGTTCATATTACGGAGCAATACTGTATTCTCCCGAAATGGAATTTTTGGGATTTTTCGGAGCAAATTCGGTCAAGAACAGTATAACCGATGTTTTAAAGCAGTTATGGAAAAGGCTTACCTCAAACGATACTAAGCGTGCGGCAGATAAAGTCGTAATTCCCTATAGCTTTACGGATATTGCAGTCGGAAATGAAAATTTTATATACACTGCAACCGGAAAAAGCGGGAGCTCAAAAATCCAGCAGGGGCAAATAAAGCTTTATAATCCGGGCGGTAAGGAAATAATGCAAAAGGATAGCTTTAACTTTGCCGATACAAAATTCGGACGCTTTGAGCACGCATATTCTACACAGGATATAAGCTATTTGGATGTTGACACTGACGGCTTTTTCTATGCTCTTGATGTGACATTAGGCAGAATTTATTGGTATTCGGCGGATTGCTCATTGCTTTCCGTTTTCGGCGGGAATACGGGTGAGGGTACCCAAAGGGGAACCTTTTCAAGACCGGTCGCAATAGCGGTAAGCGAAAGTAGGGTTTATATTTGTGACGGTGACAACGGCAGCATTACGGCGTTTGCCATGACCGAATACGGAGGTCTTGTTCGTGAAGCACAGAAAATAACACTTTCGGGAAACTATACTCAAGCAAAAAGGGCTTGGGAAAAAATAATCTCTCTCGATGCTAATTCGCAGTTAGGCTATAAAGGACTTGCAAAGGCTTATTACGATAACGGCGAATATTCAAGGTCTATGCTTTATGCCAAGCATGGTATGGACAGAGAAACCTACGCCAAGGCATTTAAAGCCGAGCGAACAAAGCTTTTTGAGAAGAATTTTGCCTTGATTTTTGTTTTTGTCGTTCTTTTTATTGCATTGATAACAGCTTTAATATTTATAAACAGAAGGAAAAGGCTTGTATTAATAAAAAATCCGTATTTAAATACGGCACTGTTAGCTATTGCACATCCTGCGGAAGGCTTCAGACTGGTTAAAGAGAAAAATTTGGGCTCTGTACTTATTTCGACCGTTATAATAATTCTGTATTATGTTTTAACGGTTTTAAGCGATACAAAAGAGGGCTTTGCCTTTTCAAGCTTTAACAGCGAAAGCTATAATGCTCTTTATGTTTTTTTCAGTACGGTAGGTCTTGTGCTTTTGTGGACAGCATCAAACTGGCTTGTTTCAACACTTGCAGGCGGTATAGGAAAAATAACGGAAATATACACCGTCACTGGCTATTGCCTGATACCTTTGATTTTCGGTTTGGCCATAAAGCTTATACTCACAAATGTATTAGTTCCCGATGAGGCGGCATTCTTGGGTATTCTGACTGTGTGCTGTATGTTATATTCGCTGCTTATGCTGATAATAGGAATAATGCGTATTCATGATTTCAGCTTTTCAAGGTTTTGTGCAACCGCAGTGTTTGCTGTTATCGGAATACTTATAATAATTTTCCTTATTATGCTGATGTTTTTACTTTCACAACAGCTATTCGGCTGGCTCGGAACTATATTCGTAGAGCTAAGGTACAGATAATTAATGCACGGCAAAGGAAGGGGAGATTAAAATGAAAAAATTATACCGTTTTTTGTCGGCATTGCTTATATTTGCTGTCATAACAGGTCTTACGGCATGCTCCGGCAGTAAACGCAAAAGGCTGACTGTACCGCTTAAGTATGATAGCTTTGACAGTATGGGAGATTATATTTCGGATAACGATGTTTACGAAAACGAACGCTTTTCGGTTTTGTGGGATAATATAACAAAACAAATAGCCTTTAAGGATAAACAAAGCGGATATGTATATTCGTCAATGCGTGAAAGCAAGGGCAATGCAAGTATAAAGTCACCCTTGAACATAAGCTATTACAGTCCGTCAACCTTTTCGGATGTAAATGCCCTCGGCTATACCGAGTCTATTGAGACCGATTCGGTGTATGCTGTTAAGACAGATAAGGGCTTTAAGGTTTATTATGAATTTTTAAATCTGCAAACCGTGGTGCCCGTAGAATATACCTTGGAAAAGGATCACTTTGAGATCACCGTCGATCCTAAGGAAATATACGATTCGGGCGATAATTACATAACGGGAGTTTCGATAGCTCCTTTTATGTGTTCGGTCAAGAACAATGCTGATGACAGCTATCTTTTCTACCCCGACGGAAGCGGAGCCCTATTTTCAAACAAGAGTATAAGCAAGATCGGCGTCAAGGGCGAAAAGCGTGTTTACGGAGAAGATATGCTTGTAAGCAAATATGACCTTACAAGCTATACAGAGCAGATAAATATTCCCGTGTTCGGTGTTAAGGAAAAGGAAAATGCACTTTTTGCCATAATAACGGACGGTTCGGAGCAGGCATATCTCGACTGGAATATAGGCTCTGATAATGTAGGATACTCTACGGTTTATCCTTATTTCAGAATAAGGGGGTACAATCTTGTAAATCCTCCTGCACGATTTGCAAACACAAAGGCACATATTCAGGTTTTTGACAGCTATATATCGGATTCACCTCTTTCTGTTTCATATTATCCGCTATGCGATGAAAAGGCGAACTATTCCGGTATGGCAGAATGCTATAAAATGTATTTAAAGCAAAAAGGAAAGCTACCCGGTAAAGGAAATGAGCCTGCTACACTTTCCGTAAAGCTTGTCGGTGGAATTGAGAAAAAAGGCTTTACCTTCGGTATTCCGAAAACCGTGCTTCAACCTTTAACTACAGTAAAGCAGGCTGAAAAAATCGTAAATGAGCTGTCTAAGGAGATAAACGGAAAGCTGACGGTAAATTTGGTCGGCTTTGGGGAAAGCGGACTGAATACACGAAAAATCGGCGGAGGCTTTAGGATAAGCCGAACACTTGGCAGTAAAAAGGATATGAAATCATTATCGAAGGTATGCAGGAAAAAGGGTGCGGAGCTTTTTCTTGATTTTGATATCGTAGGCTACAGCCGTTCGGGATCCGGCTTTAGAGAACTCGGTGACAGCGCAAAGCTACCGAGCGGTCAAACCGCATACCTACACTATGCCGATAATATTACAAGGAATTTTGATTCAAATGAGCGGTATATGCTTCTTTCCCGCGGCTCGTTGCAGAAAGCAGCAGAAAAAGCCGTAAAGGCTGCCGAAAAAATTGACATTGCCGGTTTATCCTTTGATTCACTTTCTTCTCTGGTATATGCAGATTACAGTGTAAACGGCGCGGAGCTCGGTAGGGGAATGGCAGACACGGTAAACGGCTTGTTTAAAAATGTTCCGAGCGGAAAGCCGATAATGGTCTCGGCGGCAAATGACTATGCATTAATAAGCTCTGATTATGCAATCGATACTCCGCTTTGTTCGTCCGATTATAATATTTCAAAATACGATGTTCCGTTTTATCAAATGGTATTCAGAGGCAGTATTCCGTTGAGCAGCGGCTCTGTAAATACCGCCGCCGAACCAAGACAGCTGTTTTTGAAATGCATTGAAGCAGGCGTTACTCCTACATTTACGCTTATCGGGGAGTATGATAATTCGGCTGTTTCGTCAAGGTATTCCGTGCTTTATGCCGCACGCCTTGACGGAAACATTGATGAAATCAAAAATGAATGTGCGATATTCGGTGAACTGCTTAAAAAAATCGGCAATTCTCAGATAATAAATCACAGTATTTCGGAAAACGGACTGAGAATAACAAAATATGAAAACGGTATTGTGACCGCCGTAAATCTTACCGATACCGATTTGAGCTTAGGTGAAAAAACGGTTGCGGCACACGGATACAGTATATGGGAGGGAGAAAATTAATGGCAAAAAAGCATCACGGAATAGAAACTCTTAAATCACGGTACGGATTGATGTTTATTTCTCCCTGGATACTCGGAATGGTGATTTTCTTCCTTTTACCCATATTTCAGTCTGTTTATTATACGCTTGCCGATATTTCAATAGATGCCGACGGTGCACATACATCATTTGTCGGCAATGCCAATTTTGATCAGATATTGTCTAAGGATCCGAAATACCTTGATAATCTTATGTCGGCATTTTCGAATATGCTCATATCCCTCCCGTTTATTTTGATAGTCAGTATGGTTCTGGCATTGCTGTTAAACGGCAAATTTTTCGGGAGAACCTTTTTCAGAGGATTGTATTTTCTACCCGTGATCCTCTCAAGCGGTGTGGTATTAAGCCTGTTTTTGGAGGCAGGAGCATCTGCCGCAACAAACACGGACGTTTCCGAAAGCATTTCATTTAATATGATAAATTTCAGTGATATGCTTTCGGCGTTTGATCTGCCCGAACAAATAGAAGGCTTTTTTACATCGGCACTCAGTAATATATTTTTACTTGTTTGGCAAAGCGGAATACAAACGGTTTTGCTGATAGCCGGATTGCAGGCAATACCCGAGGCTCTTTATGAGGTGGCAAAGGTCGAGGGTACGACAAAATGGGAGGAATTTTGGTATATAACCTTTCCAATGCTTATGAGAACGATGTTTTTGGTTGTGGTATTTACGGTTATCGAGCTTGCGTCCTCTAACAGTAATGAGGTAATAAAGGGCGGCTATGACCAGTTTAATCTTATGGAGTACGGAATAGGCACATCAATGCTTTGGTTCTATTTTTTGTTTGTAGGAATATTTATCATTCTTTTCTTTACGGTTTACCGCAAAGTATTTCTTAAAAAGTGGGGGTGAAGATAATGAAGGATAAGCTGAAAATTGATATAGGTCAGCTTAAAGGTGTAAAAAAAGGTGCAAGAGCTACGGTATTTGTAATGAAATATTATGTCCTTATAGTTATAGGCTATATCGTTCTTTATCCCTTGCTTTATATGCTGAGCAATGCTTTTAAGGGGGAAAAAGCGCTTGTAGACGTAAGCCTTATCTGGATTCCCAAATACCTTTCAACTGAATGGTTTAATGAGGCATTCGAGATCATCAGCTTCGGCGATTCTCTGAAACGCACGTTTTCACTTCAAATATTATCTGCGGCGATCGAGGTAATAGTCTGTGCCGTGATTGCCTACGGCTTTGCGAGATTCAATTTCAAGGGCAAAAAAATTGCGACGGTGTTTCTGGTGCTCTCATTTATGATACCTCTGCCTATGTACGGTATGTCGCTTGCGGTCAACTACAGAAGCCTTGATTTTTTAGGGATATTCGGGCTTATTGACCGTTTTACGGGTGTTGACCTTAGACTTAATATATTTAATACGAATTGGTCGTTTTGGTTGCCGTCTCTTTTGGGCGTAGGCATTCGTTCGGGAATGATGATCTATATTTATATTCAGTTTTTTATAGGACTTCCCGCTGAGCTCGAGGATGCGGCATATGTTGACGGCGCGGGGGCTATAAGAACCTTTGTAAGCATTGCGATACCGTCCTCAAGTGTTGTAATTCTGACCGTTTCGGTGCTTTCGTTTATATGGCACTGGAATGAGACCTACCTTTCGGCACTGTGTCTGCTTGATGAAAATTGGCCGCTTTCGGTACAGATGATGAACATTAAGCAAAAGCTAGTTCAGGCAGGTATGTTTCTCGAAAGCACACCGAGAGCAGGTCCTATAGTATTTTGTGCGTGTCTTTTGTTTATAATGATTCCGCTTGTTTTGTACTTACTTATTCAGCGTAAATTTGTTGCAAGTATTGACCGTGTGGGAATCACGGGATAAAAATATAAAAAAGGAGCTTTTTAAAATGAAAAAAACAACAATACGTATTTTATGTCTTGCCCTTTGTGTACTGTTTGTTCTCGGTATGGCAGGCTGTGGGAAGGCAAAAACCTCATCCGAAGCAAGTAGCGATACGACCGACAGCAATGCCTTCTTAGAATTTGATAATGAAAAGGGTGAAGGCATTAAAAACAATACCTCATCGACAGAAAAGAGAACAGATTCTAAAGCACTTAATGCCTCAGAGGGTGTTACCGTAACCGAAAAGGTCAAGCTTGACGGCGATGATCCGTTTGCGAATATTCCGAAAAAGCTGAGGGGAACGACCGTGGTGTTCGCTCACTTCGGTGATGAGGGTGCTACGGAGTACCAAAAGGTTTGCAAAGCCTTTACAAAGAAAACGGGAATTAAGGTAAAGCTTTTGTCTTATGATCAGGATGCGTATATAGCTACCGTTTCAAAGCAAATAGCCGCTCGCTCCGCACCGGATGTTATTATCTGTAACGAGACCTTCCCTCACGCACTTGAAATAGCACAGCCTATACAAAATCTGCTTGACCTAAAGGAAAGCTTTTGGGACAGCAGTGTTACAAAGGCAACGACAATAGGCGGTAATACCTATTTTGTAAACAGCTTAAAGGGCGTTTGGCACAATATTGATATGATTTTCTACAATAAGAAGATTTTCAGTGAAAATTCCTTACGCTCACCTGCCGATTATTATAAGAGCGGCGAATGGACATATGAAAATTTAAGAAAATGTCTTGAAGACGTTAAGGCTACCGGTAATGTAGGCGGGTATGTTGATCCGAAAATGATGGCGGCTTCAATGGGCTCGGCTTTGGTTTCCTACAATTCCGATACAAAGACCTTTGCTCAAAATGTAAAAAATGCTATTCCTGCATATCAGTATTCGGCATACAATGCAACAAACGGTCTTTGGGATCACAACCTCTGGTTCGGTATATTCAATAACGGAACAATAGGTCTTTACCATAACTCGGCATACGGATGTAAATATAACGGATGGTTTGAGGGCATTGATGCGAGTATGGTCGGTGCAGTTCCGACTCCGTCAAGCTATAACGGCAAGCCCTGCAAGCAGACCGAAAATATGCGTGCCTACGGTCTTTCTAAGGGTGCTAAAAATCCCGAGGGCGCGGCGTATTTCCTTCGCTACTTCCTTGATTATTCCTACTACAAGGAAGCAGGTGCTAATGTGTTTATCAACAAGGAGCTCGAAAAGGCGTATTTCCATTCGCTTGATGTTATGGCAAAGGAAGGCGTTAATTACTACTTCAATGATTCCGCACTTGAATATACTCAGGTAACATATAAGGATCTGAGAAATACGGGCAATGCAAAGCCGGCGGCTGTTCCGTCTGAAATGATGGCGGTCGAAAATCAATTCCAGGATGCAGTCAATAAAATGAATGCAAAAATTGCCGCACTCAAGTAATGAATTTTTAATAAATTAGGAGGGAATTATGCGTAGATTGATCTCGTGTGTACTTTCGTTTGCCGTGGTTATTTCATCGATATTTGTAAGCCTTGCGGTTTTAACAAATGCCGCCGAATCGGATGAAATCTTTACCGTGGACTTTGAAGGTAAATATTCGGAATTTAATGACAGTAATTATTTGACAGATCCGTCTAATACCGCCGATACCGTAAATATCGGCGGCGAAAACGGTACTGTTATGCATATCGAACAGCTTCGTGCTTACCGTCCACGTTCGGAAAATCATATCGTTTCAAACTGGGCGGCGGCATTTTTCCTTGCAGACGGAAACGGAAATAAAGCTTCTTATGAAAAGGGACAGCAACTTTCGGTTTCCTTTAAAATGAAGAAGAACAAGGAAATCGACAACGAATATTACGATAAATTTTCAGTCGGTGCTATTTTTGACGACGGATTAAATTCCGTTACAAAAAAAGGCGGTAATATCGGCTGTATAAATGACTATATTTCCGACGGCAGACTAACTGTTGTAAATACGGCAGATTGCAGTAAGGATAAGGAATGGGTAAGCTATAGCAGTGTTATAACCGTTTCAAATACCGGCACTGCGGCATTTGTTGTCTACGGTGAGGAATGGACCCAAAGGTGCGATATTTATATAGATGATATCGTTATCAAAAAGTTTAGAAAGGGTGCGATAAATGCTGTTACGGATTTCGAGGGCGGCTACAGCTCGTTTTATCAAAAAAATGCTCTGACGGATACATCAAATACCGCCGATACATTAAATATAGGCGGCGAACACGGCACGGTCATGCATATACAAAGGCTCCGTGCATACCGTCCCGATTTTGATGAAAATTCGAGATATTATTCGGTAACAAATTGGGCACCGGCGTTTTTCCTTGCCGATAAAAACGGAAATAAAATTTCCTGCGATGTGGGCAGTGTTATATCGGTGACCTTCCAAATGAAGAAAAATTCCGATATAGACGATTCTGATTTTCAAAGATTTTATGCGGCTTTGATTTTTGATGACGAATTGGCAAGCAAAACCGCAAAGGAAAATATCGGAAGTCTTAACGATTATATCAACACGGACAAAGCAATTGAAATTGCCTCATTTGACTGTAAAGCCGATAAGGACTGGATCACCTACAGCAGTGTTATAACCGTCCCGAGAACGGGTACAGCCGCATTTGTGCTTTATAATAATGTATGGAGTGAAAGCTGTGACATTTATATTGACAACATTAAGCTAAGCTCGGTAGATGAAAACGCAACGGTTGATGTAAATGTACATAATTTTGACGGTAAGGGTAAAACCGAGGTTATCACCTTAAAGGAAAGCGATATTTATGAGAACATCGAAACACCGTTTTGCCCGGACAAGGGCTTTGACGGCTGGTATCTTGATGAAGCCTTGACAAAACCCGCTAACGGATTTGTAGGGAAAACCTCGGACATTTACGTGAAATGGCGTAAGGATGCCTTTAAAACCGTTAATACCTACGATGAAAAGAATGTGGAATATATTGAAGAGGCTGACGGCGATTATACACTTTTAAAGCGTAAAATCAACGGTAAGCCTGCCGACGAAAAATATTTTTCGCAATATAATGCACTGGTAACCGAAAATGAGTTTGATAAGAAGAGCGGAAACTCCGTAAAAATTACGGTCGCACACGGATATACTTTCAACTGGCCTGCAACACTTGATATTTATGATTCGGGTGACGAAAATTTAAAGGTTTTTACACCGAAACCAAATACGGCTTATAGGCTTAAGCTTAAGTATAAGGCGGAAATAAAGCCTGCTCAGGCGCTGAATATTCAAATAAGACGTCTTGCAGGGGACAGCAAGATACAGTATTTGCCGGAAAATATCGTCTGTGAATCGGTAGTTCAAATCACCCTTGCCGATAAGGATTGGGTAACCGTAGAAAAAACCTTTTACACAGGTGACGAGGTATCAAGCCTTGCTTTAATACTTTGTACCGTAAACAGCACCACATACGGCAGCTCTGCCGAGGACGTTTTTGTCTGGGTAGATGATATTGAGATTGAAGAGCAGTTTAATACTGCAGCAATTTATTTTGATACATCGGGCGGCGTTTCGGTTTCGAAACAGCCTGTAGCAGTCGGTGAGGTCATACCGGATTTACCGATACCTAAAAAGGCAGGTTGTATGTTTGACGGTTGGTTCTATGATGCCGACTGCACTAAATCGTTTTGCGAGGCGGTCATGCCTGCAAGGAACATAAGACTTTATGCTAAATGGAAGGAAACTTCCTCTGAGGCCTATACACTTAAAAAGGATTTTGAAAAGGATGAATATATAAACAACGGAAAAAACACCAATGTTTCGGACAGCTATATGTCATCAAGCGCCGAATGGGTAAATGATTCCTCAAACGCATATGAAGGCAACGGATATATAAGGATACTCGATACCGGTGCGATAAAGCATTCAAGCTCTGCAATGCCTGCCGTATCGTTTTTAGATGAAAACGGTAACGGTTATCAGCTGTTAGAGGGAAAGCGTTATCATCTTTCCTTTGCGGCACGCTGTAGTATTGCGGCTTCGCATGTTTTGGCCTTTGTTTCATCAGAGCAAATACCGGTAGGCGGTCTTAAGCTTAAAAATGCAACGGAGGAATATGTTTTCAGCTACGGAGGAAATCTTTCCGATGCGGCTATGGATGAGTGGGGAGTTTACGATTTTTACTTTATTGCAAAGAATACGGGTAAGCTTTATCTTATAGTATACGGCGACGGCGAAACTGCCGAAATAAGTCTTGATAACTTTAAAATAGAGGAAACACCGAAGGGCGAGGCATCACTCGTAAGCTATTACGATGATGACGGAAGTCTTATATATGAAACCTACGGTAAAACAGGCAGTTGGCTTGCAGATGCCGATATAAACAATAAAAGCGGTAAGGAATTTGACGGCTGGCACTTTGAAAACGGCGAGGTATATCTCGGTAATAAATTCCCGAAGGAGGATATGTCACTTTATGCTTCTTGGATCGATGCCGAGGATTTGACAAATGCTAAAACCGATTGGTCAAAGGATATCACGGTAGATTTTGAGGACGCAGAGGGGGCTAAAGCCTTTTACGGTGTATATAATAATTCTTATGAGCCGATAAGAGGTACATTCTATGTGGCAAACGATCCTCAAAATGCACATAGCGGCAACGGCTACTTCAAGCTTTATGAGGTCGGCGTTTGGGGAACCGAAACCACATGGTACAGACGCTTTAAGCTTTATGACAGCAATTCGCTCGGCAATCAAATTTATTTAGAGCCTAACAGTGTGTACAAGGTTTCATACTGGCTTAATGTTGAGGCGGCGGGAAATTCCTGCATAAGACTTGCGGCATTTAAGGACAGAGACAATCTTATTGACTGTTATTATGATGGCTTCAACTATCTTACCGATGCATCCGAAATATCCAATAAGGGAAAATGGGTAAAGCACGAAAGTATGATAACTACGGGTGATGAGCCGACAGTTCTCGGTATGGCAATATCGGGCGGATATTTTACTGCGGCACTTGACGATGTTACGGTAACGAAGCTAAAGGATGTAACGGTAACCTTTGACACAAACGGAGGAAGTAAGATAGAGCCGTTGACCGTGCTCTCTTATGATTATGCAATAGCACCCGATTTTCCCGAGAAGGAGGGCTACAGCTTTATCGGTTGGTTTACCGACAGGTCGCTTACTAAGCGTTTCAGATTTAATGAGACCCAGATAACGAGCAATATAACGCTTTATGCTAAGTGGGAAAAGGATTTTGTTTCCGAAACACTTACTAAGACCGTAACGGAATATGAAAAATCGACCGAGGAGGTCGAGAATCAAATTGACAATCCTGAGCTTGACAATCAAATAGATGTTGATGTATCGGACACTCCGAAAGCGGAAAAGACGGTAAAAAGCAATGACAGAGAAAATCAAAGCAGCTTTCCGTGGCTTATTGTTATTTTTATCGGCACGGCTGTTTTGATCTGCGGAGCAACACTTTTAATTGTTTTTATTAAAAAGAAGAACGGAGGCAGGGTATGAAAAAAGTAATAAGTACAGCATTAGCGGTATTATTGACCGTACTTTGCGGGTGTAATGCGCATCGGCAGTCTAAGAAAATCGTTAAAGCACCGAAAAGTGATGTAACATATACGGTTGCCCTTAATCCATCTGTAATGTTTTCGGACGGCGAGGTAGAAAGCCTGAGAAATTCTGCCGCCGCCTCAATGCCAAAGGATATAAAGGCTAAAAAGGATTTTGCTCTTTATTCATCAACACCGTGGCAATGGATTTGCCGAAAAAACGACGGCTGGAGTCTCAGAGCACTACGTTGTGTTTCTACAATGTTCGAGAATGATAAAAAATCACCGTATTCATATAAGCTTGACGATGAAAAAGCCACCTCTCTTTCGGTGTACGATTCCGCTAAAATGAAGCTTGAGGGAGTGGGCGGTGCACCCGTTCCCGAAAGCGGAATAATCCTCACGTTTAAAGATGGAACCGAGGAGGCAATTCGCTTTACTGCCGATAAGGATTGCGATGTGATACTTTCGGATCGTACAAACGGAGGCATTTCGCTTGTAGGCTCGGTTACGGGACATAGTACCGATTTTACGGTTGTCGACGGAGCCAAGACAGATATAATCACACGAATTTATAAAAACGGCAGAATTTACTGGCAGGAGATATTAAACGGTCAAAACGGAAATACCGCCTTCCCGAGCTTTGAGGCGATCACCTTAAAGTCGGGCGATTCTCTGATAATATCATTTGAGGCTACAAACGATACCGAGAATATCGTTACGGGCAACTGTGATCTGCCTTCACCGACAAAAACGGTAGAAAGGATAACTGCCGTTAAAAAACAGGTGAGCTATCAAACCGAACCGCCCGAGGCTACCGAAATTCCGTTTGTAAATAAAATGGAATGCGGATTTGTAATGCTTTACCCTAAGGAGGCAACGAAAAAACAGCTTGAAATACTCAATAAGCTACATTCCGAAATGGAAAAGCGGCTCGGTGTTATGGTCACTAAAATGCCCGATTGCGATTATCTTTTAGATGATGAAACACCTGACGATAATCTTATTCTTTTCGGGAATACGAAATTCAAGCCGTCCGAAAAGGCTGTCAACGATATAAAATCCAAGAGGAATAATAATATTTCGGACTTTATTATTCGTCAAACAGGTTCATATCTCGTTATTTCGGCGGTAAATGACATAGGCTTATCTCTTGCGGCTGATTTCTTCTTGAATAACTATTGCAGGGATGATAATTCGGTAATAAGGGTCGGGCAGGAATATATATCATCTGAATATAACGCTATGAAGAATATCAAGCTCGGCTCAGGTAAAATTTCCGAATACAGACTGGTTATTTCAAGCTATGCTTCGTTTATGGAGGTACACGCCGCCGAAAGCTTTGCTCTTGATATGGCAAAGACAACGGGCAGTATGCCGTCGGTAGGCAGGGATACCGATAAAGAACAAAGGTATGAAATTATTGTCGGCAACACCTTAAGAAATGCTCCGAAATATATGAGCGAGGTCGAGGGTACGGCATCGGATAAATATAAAATATCGGTAGGTGATGCTAAAGCATACGTCACCGGAGACAGTACTGCCGCAATTAATGCCGGATTAATGAGGCTTTACGATGAGCTTAATAAAAATACCGTATTAAAGTCCGGCACCGAGATCAGCGGAAAATATAACGGCGGCTACAGTCTTTCGGGCGGATATAAAATGGTATGGTCCGATGAATTTAACGGAGATACACTCGGCAAAACGTGGATAAATACAAAGCGTGTAAATTCGAGCGTCTACGGCGGTAAATGCTATACCGTTAATGAAAATTCATATGTTTCAAACGGCACATTGGTTCAAAAATTAAGTCGTGACGGCAAGGATTTCAAAGAGGCGGAGATCGATTCTCAGGGTGCAAATGCAATGAGATACAAATACGGATATATGGAATTTCGCGTAAAGCTTGCAAGTGCTTTCGGCAGTTGGGGTGCTATGTGGTTGCTCGGCAATACGGGCGGATATAACTACGGCGAAATAGATGCTTTTGAAAATTTCGGAAAGCTTGATACCGTTAAATCCAATCTTCATATTTGGGGACCGGGCAGTCAACATGAAAATGTACTCGGTGCAAACGGGTCAATAATTAACCTATCACCCGGTACCACAAGCCCCGAGCCGTTTTATAAGGGCTACCATACTATAGGTGTAAACTGGCAAAGAGGCAGATTTGATTTTTATGTTGACGGTACACTTTCACAGTCGTTTATATATGATCCTGAGGAAATGAAATACAGCTGTTATGATAATCCGTTTTATCTTATTCTGTCACATTGGGGCGGACACGATGAGGAAGCATTTATAAATACAGGTTGTATTTTGCCGAATGATTTCACGGAAACCGAAATTTGCTACGACTGGATAAGAATTTACCAAAGAGAAAATGACGGTTCGCTATTGTATGTTAAAAAATAGTGTGATGATCAAACGCTATTTAAAGACGAAAGGCAGAATTAAATGGAAGAATTTAAAAATGTTGCAGGTAATATAAGAAAATACCGAAAACGGAAAAACCTGACTCAGGCACAACTTGCCGAAATGTTTTCAGTCACATCGCAGAATATTTCAAAATGGGAAAAGGGAATATCTATGCCTGATATAAGCAATCTTTGGAAGCTTGCTCAATTTTTCTCAATTTCCTTGGAGGAGCTGCTTGGCGTTTCATCTGCACCTAAGCGATGTAAGGCGATGATCGCAATAGACGGCGGTGGAACAAAAACGGAATTTATTCTTTTTGATGATAAAGGCAGGGTGATCAAAAGGAAGATATCGGGCGGAAGCAATATGAATTCGCTCGGTTCTCAAACGGCCTTTTCGGTAATTAAAAGCGGAATAGAGGATCTTTTACTTGAGAGCTGTGATGTTTCGGCAATTTATGCGGGAATTTCGGGGTGCGGATTAGAGGACAACCGAAAAAAGCTGCTTATGTTCCTTAAAAAAAATTTTTCCGATATAAAAATAGATGTACGTTCAGACCTTACAAATGTTATGTGTTCAAGTATGGACTGCAGCAAAATGATATCCGTGATTTGCGGAACAGGCTCTATAGTATGCGCTAAGACGCTGACTGCTGTCCATAATATAGGCGGTTGGGGGTATGCCTTTGATTCGGGAGGAAGCGGATATGATTTCGGCAGAGATGCAATTTGCGCCGCTTTGTCCGAGCGTGACGGAATAGGCGATAAAACACTTATTACGGGCTACGTAGAGCAAAAATTAAACGGAAATGTAAGGGATAAAATAAGCTATATTTATTCTAACGGTAAGGATTATATCGCATCCTTTGCCGATACGGTTTTTCGTGCGTTTAACGAGGGCGACAGGGTAGCGGAGGAAATCGTAGATCGCAATATGGACAGACTGTACTTTCTTATAAAAAGTGCTTACGATATGTACGATTGCGGAAATATCGTTGTCATTTCGGGAGGATTGGTTTCTCAAAAGGAAATACTCGGAAACAGATTGAGAAGCCGCGCCGGAAATAAGCTGAGATTTATTTTTAACGATATTCCGCCTATTGTAGGTGCGGCAGTATGCTGTATCAGAAGTCTGTACGATCCCGATGCCGATATACCGGAATTTAGAAGAAGGTTTATTTCAAGCTATGAAAAATATATGTGTGAGGAAAAATATGATTAGAACCGAAATGAGAAATCCGAGAACGACTCATATAGACCGTATGACGACTGAGGAAATGGTGTCACTTATTGCTAAAGAAAATTATGCTGTTGTCAAGGCGGTCGAGGAGCAGACAACGGCAATAGCCGCCGCAGTAGATGCAGTATCAAACAGCTTTTCAAACGGAGGAAGACTGTTTTTTATCGGTGCGGGAACCTCGGGCAGGCTCGGCGTTTTGGATGCTGCGGAATGTCCCCCTACCTTCGGCGTTGAGCGTGATATGGTAACAGGTATTATTGCAGGCGGGATTGACTGTATGGTAAGGGCGAGCGAAAATGAAGAAGACAATGCCGAAAGGGGCAAAAGTGATCTGCTTAATGCCGGTGTAAAGCGCGGTGATACCGTTGTGGGTATTTCCGCGGCAGGCGGTGCGGCTTATGTTGCAAGTGCCTTGAAAGCCGCAAAGGAAATAGGAGCTACTGTGGTAGCACTTACCTGTAACAGGGACTCGCTTATAGCATCGGTCAGCGATATTGCCATTGTTACCGATACGGGCGAGGAGGTAGTGACCGGCTCTACACGTATGAAGGCAGGAACGGCACATAAAATGGTGCTGAATATGATAACTACCTGTAGTATGATAAAGCAGGGTAAGGTTTATGAAAATATGATGATAAATTTAAAGCCTACCAATATAAAGCTTAAACAGCGTATGATCAATATTGTTTGTGAAATTTGCGATTGTGATGCGGTAAAAGCCGAAAACCTACTCCGAGAAAACGACTTTGATATTCGCAGAGCGGCAAATGCATATAAGGGGTAAAAAAATGGAACGCATTATTGCAAATGAGGGTAAAAGCGGATATCACATCGTCACGTCGCAGTTTGCACACGAGGCAGAGTTGTATGCCGCTTCACAGCTCAAAATTTATCTTGAAAAGGCTTCGTTTGCCGTTATTCCGTATTTTTCCGACCGCTGTGAAAAGCGCACGCCTGAAATAAGGGTAGGCAGAAATGTAAGAGGTAATACCGACAGATCGGACGGCATAGGTGACGAGGGCTTTAAAATATATACTGACGGTGAGGATATTGTCATATGCGGTAGGACTCCTCGCGGTACGGTGTACGGTGTTTACCGATTTTTGGAAGAAATAATAGGCTTTAGGTGTTTTACAAAGGATATTGAAGCTTTTGATAAAAGAGGAAAAATAGCCGTTTCCAATATCGACATTACCGAAAATCCGTCCTTTGAATACAGAGATACATATTTCAGAGGGGCATTTGACTGTGATTATGCGGTCAAAAACCGTCTTAATTCAAGTCTTGCATTAATACCCAACGAAAAAGGCGGAAGAACAAAATTTTATAATTTTCATCATTCGTTTTACGATATTCTGCCACCCGATATTTATTTTGATGAGCATCCCGAATATTATTCACTTGTTGATGGGGTACGTTTAAAGCAAAACGGACAGCTCTGTCTTACGGATGAAGGCGCCGTGAATGAGGCGATAAAGCGTGTTAAGGAATGGATAAGGAGCAGACCTGACTGCAAGGTGTTCTCGGTAGCACAAAACGATTGGTCAAATAACTGCACCTGCCCGAAATGCCGTGAAACGGATGAAAAAGAGGGAAGTCCGTCAGGCAGTATAATTTATTTTGTAAACCGCATTGCAGAAGAAATTGAAAAGGAATATCCCGATGTGCTTATTCACACTTTTGCCTACCAGTATTCAAGAAAAGCACCGAAATTTATTCGTCCGCGTGATAATGTTATCGTAAGACTTTGTAATATCGAGTGCAGCTGGGATGAGAACTTAAGAGAGAAAAAGGCAAATTCGCCCGAATCCTATACCGCGGAATTTGTAGGTAATATCACGGATTGGGGAAAAATTTCAAAGCACCTTTATATCTGGGACTATGCCTGCAATTTTTCTTATTACATTTTGCCGTTTCCAAATTATTACATACTTGCGGATAATTTGCGGTACTATAAGGAATGCGGTGTTTCGGGAATTTTAGAGCAGGGCAATTTTTCATACGGTGCCGCAACAGGTCTTGCAGAGCTGGAGGCATATTTATGTGCAAGGCTTATGTGGAATACCGATTTGGATGTTAAGGAGCTTATAATGGAGTTTACCGACGGAGTATACGGAAGGTCTGCCGATTATATAAGACAGTATATTGAGCTTTTGTGCTCTGAAGTAAAAGGGAAGGGGCTTAGCCTTTATTATAAGCCCGATACGGATTTTATTTCCGAGGCTCTCATAAATAAAGCAGACGAGCTTTTCAAAAAGGCATCAAATGCGGCTGAAACAGCAGAAATAAAGGAAAGAATAGAACGTGAATATCTGTCGGTACGTTTTCTTAAAATTTGTTGGATGCCACTCGGCACAGAAGGCAGAAATGACCTTATTGATGAACTGTACAGAGATGTGAAAAAACACGGAATATCGGAAATTCAAGAGCGTGTTAATCTTGAAATATCATTTGAACGGCTGCGAAAATATCCGTTTTGCCGTGAAAAGGGCGAGAATTACAGACTTTATTATATAATGAAATAAGGGGAAATTATGAAAAAAACACCTATAAGTATTATAATTGACGATTCGACGGCACTTTGTTATGTATATTACTATCATATGCCGACGCCTATCACAAAGGACGGTCGTCCGTTCCCGACATTTGTACCTAATTCGTTTATGAAACATTTTTGCGACATTGTTGAAAAAAGAGGAGTTAAGGGTAAATTCAGTATAGTCCCCGAACCTGCCGGAAAAGGTGATGTTGTAAGGGGAATAGAGGGCTTTTCGAAATCAGAAACAGATGAATGGCTTAATATGGCTAAAACACGACTTGCCGGCAATTTCTCCTTTGGTCCCGAAATGCTGACACATGCACACGTGATAGATATAAACAGCGGCGAGGATTTAAGTGAATACGAGCATCGCTGGTCGCAAAAGCAGAATAAGGAGACCTTGGTACCGTATATTTCAAAGGCATTTTCAATTTTAAAGGATGCGGGTATTGATGCGACAGGTGTAACCTCTCCTTGGGATTTCGGTGAGCAAGTATTAGATGATTATGAGGAGGCTATATCGTTAAGCATTAAAAACGTGTACGAAAAAAACGAGGCGTGGTATTTTCTTCATATGCTTTTCGATACTCCGAATGCAAGGCCGTGGCTTGCGGTCAACAGAGATGGCAGAAAATTAGTCTCTGTCCCCGGCACAATAAACGATTTCTTCTGGCAGACGATCGATACTACCGATACCTCGGAGGAATTTATCAATTCGATCGCCGATACATATATTTCGGCAAACGGCAAAAGCGGAAAAATAATCGAAGCGATTGAAAACGGCAGTTATCCGATACTTACGATACATTGGCAGTCGCTTTTTTCGAGCGGTCTTGAAACGGGGCTTAAAGCCTTTGATGAGGTTGCAAGGCGAATAAATCTGCTTTTATCGGATAAATGCTGCTTTAAAAGCTTCGAGGAGCTTATGAAAGATTGTATCGCAGAAAATGAGTGAGGAAAAAGCAATTCAATTTGACGAGCTTATTTTTGAAAGAATAATCGATATTGGTTCTGAAATGCTGAAGGCTGGAGGAGAAATACAACGTGTCGAACAAACCTCTTCCCTTTTGTGTTCCTCCTACGGTGCTATCGGCAAATGTGCGGAGAAACATGTGAGTTTTCAGCCGGATTTTCAATATAGATTTTAGGTTGGTTAAAAACATCCGCACCAAACAGTATAAATCCGAACCCTAAACCAATCGGTGAGGGGTTCGGATTTGTCATTTTCATAGACTTGTGCGAACTTTAATTCAAAACGCAAAAATTAAATTCGGAGGTTACTTATTATGAAAACAGAACTTAAAAACATCGGCGCTTGGGGCGGAATGCATTATGATTTTTTTTACCGGAGCAATCGGACAGTCACCAATGTTATGCGGCTAAACGGAAAATTAAACGGTCACCTTGCCGACATTGGCTGTGATGCCTGCGATATGTTTGATTCTTCAGCCCGATGAACGGCTGAAAATGAGGGTATAACCGAACAGTTGAAATCAACCAATCAAATTGAATGGATCAGACGAATGAATAACATTCAAAGCAGAGTGTGGGAATTTATCTTGAATGAACTTATTTATAAGTAATTGCAGCAAGGCGAGGTTTTTTTATCCCTCGCCTTGCTCATTTAATAATCAATATGCTCTCTGACAAAGCGTTCAAACACCCAATCAGCACCGTCATATAAAACCTCATATAAGGTTTGCCGCAGTTCATCTTTCGAAAGGCTTTTTATATAAGCAACAATCTTTTTGTCAAGTTCTTCTTGACGGCGTTCTTCTTCCTCCTCATATTCAAGAACTTCCTTGTAATAATTTTCAGCCTCTCTTGGAAACACTGAGAAGTAGAGTGCAACTTGATGTTTGCAAATAATGCGCTTTCCTTTGGCATGAGGACAATTGCAGTGAGATTTTCTCGGATGTTCAATATCAATAAACACTTCATAGCGTTTGTTGTCACTGCCTTGTAAAACACCTTTATATTCGGTTTCGGATAATTTGATTTTTGTCAAAACATTACCGGCTTTATAATATTCATACCCTCTCCAAGCAGAAGCTGCACTTGCCAAATTTAATAACCCCATAATCCTTAACCAACCTTACTTTTCTTCTTATTCTTTTCATATTCCGCTTTCCAAGCGGCAAACTCCTCCTGTCCCTCTTTGGAAAGAAAGAATTCGCGAATATCCGGCAGCATTGTACGTGCAATGGCTTCAAGAATGTTGTCCGGAATCTCCGATGTTCCGAATATCCTGTATTTGATACGCACAAATAGTTGCTTGAAGATGTTTCCGTATTGCAGATTATAAATGTCACGCCAATACGGAATTATTTGTTTTTTGAGTTCATTTATATCCATAGAATTCTCCGTTCAAAGGGTTTTAGGGGTGCGGGTGTCCGGCGGACACCTCTGCCAAAGGCAGAAGCACTGACCGAGCCGGCAGGCGAGACTGCCCTAACAAGTGCCGGGCAAGTGGCTGCATTTGGATATCCAAATGCGTTGCTTGCTGAGACACAATCATAATGAATGTCTTTGTTATTGCTTATTATATCAAAAAAGTCAAAAAATGTCCAGATAATATAAACATCAAATTGTTGTTCTAAATCGTACAATATCATACAATATATTTACAAATCACAAATCTTGTGTTATAATATAAAAAACATTATGTTGAGGTGCTTTTTATGGCTGAAATAGAAGACCGTTATTATTCCATGCCTGAAATCATGAAATATCTCGGAATCAGCAGAGATACAGCGTTGCGTTGGATTGCCACAAAAGAGATGCCAGCGCATAAAGTCGGGAAGAAGTGGAAGTTCAAGGTTTCCGAAATTGACGAATGGGTGAATAGCGACAAGGCGGAAGAGTAGGGAGACTGTTTTATGGGAATAATTCAAAAAATAATTTCCAAACATAAAGAAAAAGTAAAAGCCCGTAATGATATGTGCGACAACCTAATTATGCAGATTGATACAGCTCTACAAGAAATAACTATCATATTTTCGGATTTGCAGTCTTTTGTTGAGCCAAGCAAAGAATCAGAATGGCATAATCGCAATTCTTCTCTAATGACAAACGTCGCTTTAACTAATACTCAAAAAACAATTTTAGAGGTGTATCAATAATGAATATTTCAATTTTTGAAAAGGCTTTATTTGATTTTTTCGGCAAGTTGGGATTTTATAGCAAAAACAAATCCTTCTATAAATCGATAAGTGCTACCACTTTAAAGTTTTTTGTACAACACTCAACATACAGTGATGTGTGCTATATTAATTTTTGGATTATCATTGATGATTTGCACACAAACGAAAATTTGTTCAAGTTAAAGATGGGAGATATTATTGGTAGAGTTATATTTGTTGTTGAAAACAAAGAAACAGATGTTATTACCGCTAACGATTATTCCTCAGTAACTGCTTTTCTTCAAAACTCAACCATATTGCAAATTGTTTCTTCGTTAGAAAAAGATGGGGTTAGCGGCTTTTTAAAAGCTTTTCCTCGTATAAAAAGCACACTGCCATTAAAGACGGTGAAATTTTTGGAGAAACATGAAAACGGCGATGATGGTTTTGATTTAACCCTGAAACAGTAATTTTATATTTAAATTTGAGGTTTAGAAAGTAATGAAATACTTTAAGATGATTTATAATGGAAACGAAGCATCTGATAAGAAATATATTGCTTGTCAAGAAATATTAAATAACAATATAAGGATTAATTAAAATAATCAGTCCATAGAAATCAATTTTGCGGGCATTGTCTCATTAAGCACTGAATTTGCTACAGCAAATTCGCTTGTTAGGGATAACCCTAACACCCCAAAATCCAGATAACATCAAGGAAAACTTGTGTTATACACTCCAAAAGAAAGGCAGGTGAAGAAAATTAAAGGCGTAATCTATGCAAGATATTCTACGGATAATCAGCGTGAAGAATCTATTGAAGGACAGCTTCGCGAATGTAAGGCCTTTGCCGAGAAGAATGACATTCAAATTGTAGAAACCTACATCGACCGTGCGTTTTCTGCGAGAACCGACCGCCGCCCTGACTGTTGCGAAATCTCGTATCCGTACATATCGCCTTTTTGCAGTAATGTGAGGACGGATAATTCCACCGTTCCTCTTTTTAAATTGTCTGAAATAGCCATACAATTCACCACTGTATAAAATATACCGCAATTATTTTTAGTGTCAATACTATACTCTAAATAATAATCTTGAAAAATTACATATTATTTGTTATAGTATAGTCGGAAAGTTAATTAACAATAAGATTAAAAGTGGGGGATATTATGATTAAAAAAAATATTACTGTTTTTATATTAGGTATAATTTTATCATTGATGTTAACAGGATGCGGTGTTGAAGAAGAAACAAGTGTCAAAAAAGAGTTAATTGTTGATAAATCTGTACCTATAGAATCTTTTGATATTGAGGATTATTCAAAGGTTTTAGAAGCACCATCAGAAACCTATTTTGAAAAAATCTATAATAACATTGATGACTTATATAATGAAGCTGATAATGTAGTTTATGGTACTGTGAAAAGTGTAGAAAATTTTGATGAAACTGGGGTTGCATTAACGTATTTTAATTTTATTATTGAAAAAGTATATAAGGGAGAATTGAATGAAAACGATATGATTTCAATAATGACAAATGGAGGCTTTTGTCGTTTGAAAAATTATATAAAAGTTTTCGGAAACGGCAAATTTTCAGACTACTCTCAAAAGGAAATCGACGATACTATAATAAAGTTTACGGGGGCCGGTCAACCGTTGACAAAAGTCGGAGATAAGTATGTGTTATTTTTGTCTCCTCCTATTAAAGATGAAAAACCGTTTCCTACAGGTGCATATGTACAAATAGGTTCTTTTATGGGCCGGTATTATTATCAGAATAATAAGTTGATGAGATTTAAACCTGCCAATGAACCGGATTTATATAAAAATTCAAACGATGTATTTTCATTTAATACAATAGATGAAGAGTTGGGAAAAAGAAAGGTGGCATTTCAAAAACGTGGAGAGTAGTACAAATCGATATATTCTAATTGTCCACATTATCTGTAGTTGATATATGTATGTTGAAATTCAAACTGTTGATGGGCTCCATACTGCGGATATGTTTTGCATTGATGTAAATTAATTTGCTTGTAAGTTATTAGGATTATTATTAAAAATCACATTTGGAACACAATAAATAGAATTTGAATGGAACGCTCTACTTGCAAATTACTATTTCACCGAGGTGGCGTTACCACCAGGTTCTAATGATCGCAAGGTCGTGGAGGTTCGAGTCCTGTCACACTAGGAGAAAGACCGTTATTGTGTGAATGAGGTCTGACGGAATTGTAAAAACCGTTAATGTAAGTAAAAGACTGTGATAGAACACAAGAATGGCAGCGCGAACAGAGCTGTTTTCAAGCTCTCTTACGGACGGAGAACGGTGCAGCCATTTGTAATATGTGCTTCTGTTTACACGGAAAACTCGGCACATGGTGATAATTGAATGTTGATTAAGACTTCTTTAAATATTGTGTAAGCCTCCGAGACGGTATAAAATAGAAACATCAAATCGGGGGTTAAAATTATGCCAAGGTACAAAGACAGCCCGGACGTACGGGAGTAAGTGCAGTACTTATTTATCGATATTTCGTTAAGAATGAATTTCGTCCCGATTCCTGCGCCTGCCGGTATATTTTTCTGTAATATCTGCCTATGCTAAGCAGAGCGTTTTAAAGGTCAAGCTATTTTGCCGTAATATATTTACTTATGATCATTGCTGTGACTTTTTTAAATATGCGGCAAAGTGAGACTTGCTTATATAAAACCTTTAGTAAATAATATCAAAACTTAAAACATCAAAAATATGACGTTTAATGACTTGTAACCGAATTTCCGCGTGACGACGCATGATGTGTTTCGGTTTTTCCATATTCTTTTAATAATGTCACATAAAGTGTATTTACTTAATCGATGAAAATTGGTACACTTATAATAAAGACTGTATTTTTTTAGAAACGACGGGAGTTTTTTTAATGTGTATCACACCGAATGATAATAGTTTTTCGGCAAAGACGGACGACGCCGCAAGAATAAACGAGGCGATAAAAGCGGCATGCACCGATGGCAGCAGGCTTGTAAAAATACCAAAGTATAATGCGGCAAACGGCAGCTGCGTATGGGAGCTTGAGAGCTCAATACTGCTGCCAGACAATTTCACGTTGCTGCTTGATAACTGCTATATAAGAATGGCGGACGGCACATTTTGTAATGCAATTTGTAACGAAAACTGCTATGCCGAGCACACCGAAGAAAATATACAGCACAATATTTATATAAAGGGCATAGGGCACGCCGTGCTTGACGGCGGAAATTACAACGGATATTCCGAACATTCAAAAAACCTGCCGAAGCCGCTGCATAATAACTGCACTATAGTTTTAAGTAACGTAGAGGACTTTGCGGTTGAAAATATTAATGTTACAAATCACAGATATTGGGGGCTTTGCTTTCTTTACTGCTCGCACGGTACGGTGCGTAATATTGATTTCAAGGCGGATCTTTCCTGCGCAGATGACTGCGGCGGGCATACTACCGAATATTTGCCGCCCGATTATGAGCATGTATATTTGCAAAACAGCGACGGAATAGACCTGCGCATGGGCTGCCACGATATTCTGATAGAAAATATCAGCGGCTTTACCGTTGACGATACCGTGGCGCTTACCGCGCTGTGCGGAAAAGAGGAGCTTAAGCACAGAGTGCCCGGTAAAAGCAACGATATTCACGATATAATTATAAAAAATATCCGTTCCTATACTTTCTGCTGGACGGGTCAGCTGCGCCTTCTTGCAAAAAGCGGCTGCCGCATCTATTCGATTTCGGCAGATACTGTTGTAAACACAATTGACGAGAGCCTGCCCTACCGCGGCGGCTGCTCGGTAATGCTGGGCGACAGCGGATATATACATTCACGCGATATAGAAATGGGTGAGCTGTTCAATATAAAAATATCAAACATTCATTCGCGTGCAATAAGGGCGGTGCGGCTTACAGGACCTATGAGCTATGTTTCGCTGGATAAAATTTACGTTTACAACGGCACCCGCGCGGTTATACATTCCGATTCCGATACAGAGTTTAAAAATGTGAAAATAACTGATATTTTCTGCGGGGAAACAGCCGAGCTTGATTCGGTCATCAATTTCGGGGAGAATGTAAAGGGTAAAATACAAGTTTCGGGTGTATACTGCGAAAAGGCAAAGCACCTTTTGCGTAACAGCGGGGTTGCAGATGTGCAAATGAGCAATATTAACGCGGAGTGCAGCGGTGAGAAAATTACCGTCGAACCAATGCAATATGCTTTTTGGTGGGCGGATAAACAGTAAAAAAGGTATTTTACGCGGGGGATGATGAACAATGAAAAAAATAGCAGCGGTTTTAACGGCGTTCTCTATGTTTTTTTCGGGGCTGCTTATAAATGTCGCGGCTGACGGCGTTTACGACCCTTTCGGAACAGCCGCTTTCGGTCCTTCCGCACCCGAAACGGAAAGTAATTACAGGCGGCTCGGCAAAGCAAAAGCGCTTGCAAAGGAGAAGGACAGGCTGAAAATTACCGCCGTTTGCTCATTTTATACATATCCGCTCACCTTAACTTTTCCGAAGACGGGCGGCGTGAGACTGTTCGGACAAACGGCGGGTGATTTTGCAAACGACGATTTTTACACGCTTGAATATACCGATATTGCCGCAAACAGCTTTGCTGTTAAGGCGGTCGGCGGCGACGGCGCATATATTATTTTTACGAACGGCGTGGATTATTTCACGCTTGATTTTTATAATGCCGACGGGCAAAGGGTTACCGCGCTTAACAGTTCGGGGCTGCAAATAGGCATAGGAACCGATAAAAATTACAACGCGGTAAAATTAAACCTGCCGATTGAAGAAACCAATGTTATTTACGGCACGGGCGAGCGTTTCAGCGGGCTTAACCAAAACGGCAGACGGACAATAATGTGGAATGTTGACTGCGGGTATCACGGTGAAGACTCGGTAAATGCCGAGCTTTGGCGCGGCTATAAAAATGTTCCGCTGCTTTACAATAACGCGGGCTATACGCTTTATTACGATTCATACTACTCGGCAAAGGTGGATATAGGGTATACGGACCCCGAGACCTGCTCCTTTGATTTTGACGGTCCGGTATTGGATATTTATATCTGGGCGGGAACTCCGCTTGAAAATATAGACGGTTATACCAAGCTGACGGGAAGAAGCATTGTTTTGCCGAAATGGGCTTACAGATTCCTTGCGGGCGCGGGTACAAACTACTGGTTTTCACGCGGAAAGAGTATTGATAACGTTTCGGGGCTTTTGCAGGAGGTAATGAATAAATTTTCGGAACTCGGCACGCCCGATATTGCCGCAATATACCTTGAGGGCGCTACCGACGAGCGCAATTTTAACGCCGAAGCGCAAAAAAGTCTTTACGATATACTCGAAAAAACGGGTACGCGCGTGCTGCAATGGAACAGACCCGACCTTGAAAGGGAAAACCAAAAGGCATTGCTGCCCGGTATTGCCGCAGCCGATTTGCCCATACTTAAAAATAAGGACGGCACCGACAGCGGCTGCTTTATCGATTTCACAAACGGTAATTCGTCATTGCTTTTGAGCAGGTGGTTAAAGCCTTATTTGAATTTAGGACTGAAGGGCGGAATACTTGATTTCGGGGAACTGATACAGACAGGCACGGTATTTCTCGACGGCACTACCGGCTATAAGGGACATAATAAATTTTCCGTTATGTACGCTAAGGGCTATCACAATGCCTTTTCAGAGGTATCGGACAACGATTTTGTTACCTTTGCGCGCGCCGCGGCGGCAGGCTCGCAGAAATATACCGCATTTTTCTCGGGCGATCAGGCGGCGAATTTCAGGGGCTTACGCCAGCAACTTTCGGCGGGGCTATCCGCGGGTGCTTCGGGCTTTGCAATGTGGGGTGGCGATCTTGCGGGCTACGAAGGCAAGCCTACAAACGAAGTGTATTGCCGCGGCATACAGCTCAGCACGTTCAGCCCGATAATGCGAGCTCACGGCACAACTACGCGTTTCCCGTGGGATTTCGGAACAGAGGGCGAAAAGGTATATAAAAAATACTATTGGCTGCGCGAAAACCTGCTTGACAGCATTTACAGCAGCGCGATAAATGCAGGAAAAACCGGAGCACCGATGATGCAGGCGTTTGCCATGGCATATCCGGAAGAAAAAAACATTGCAGCAACGGACGACACATATATGTTCTGCGATGAAATATTGGTATCGCCCGTGCTTGAAAGCGGCACCGTAAAAAGCGTTATATTCCCCGAGGGCAGATGGTATGATTTGTACAGCGGGGCTATTGTCAGCGGTGGAAGTACGCAGTCGGTCAGCGCCCCGCTTGATACCGCACCCGCTTATTTCAGAAGCGGAGCGATACTTCCCGTTACGCTCTCGGCAAGCCTAAAGCTGTGTGACCGGATAGAAAACGGCACGGCAGTAAAGGCATTGATAGTCACCCCGCCCGAAACCGAGCGCACAAAGACTTTTTACGCAGATGATGAAAACGCGGTTTTGTATACCGCAAAACCCGAAAAATACGGATATACCATTTCTGCGGGCGAGGGAAACAATGCTGCAACCGTTTTAGCATACGGTACCGATCCCGCAGCCGTTACGGTGGACGGAAAGGAACTGAAAAAAATAGCCGCCGAGTCCGACGGCGCAGGCTTTTATGTAACGGCGGACAATATAACCGTGATAAAAACAGGCACACAGGGCTGGAGCAATATTTCGGTACATGAAAACGCTGTTTGCGAGTATTCGCGCATATGGGATTTTTCCTCTGCCGATCAGCTTTCGGATTTTGACGCATATATGAACGATAAGGTATATGGCTACGAAAAGCAAAGCGCAGATTATCGCTGGGTTTATAATGAAACCGATTCTACCCTCAGGCAGAACGCCTGGATGTGCAGGGAATCGGATAAAGGCACAGGCAGATGGGGCGGCAGCCTGCCCGACAGTGCGGCGGCGCTTACGCCTAAGAATATCGATCTGCATAATTTTGAAACCACGGTAAAATTCAAACTTAATAACGATAACGGAAAGCTCGGCACGGTTGCGGTGGGATTTCGCGAAACGGTCCCGGGGCAGCATTCCGCAAATCTCGGCAATTGGGACAGCCTTGGCATGCAAAACGGCGGCGCTGTTTCCGCGCTTGCCTGCGCGGCGGGCGGCAATACGGCTTGGCTGTTTTCGGGCGGCGCAAAGCTTTGCGATGCTGCCGTCGGAGGCACGGCGTTCGGTAAGGATTACTATACGCTGAGAGTACGCGTTGTGGGAAAAGAATGTAAAATGTTTATATATAATTCGGCAGGTAAACTTCTTTTTTCAAAAACTCTGAATTTGCCCGATACCGTTGCGGCAAGCGGCGCAATATCCTACTACGCGACAAATGACTGCCTGCTGAAAGAAGTGACGGTAACCGCCTTGAACGAAGACGGTCAGCCATTTGATTATTTCAGACTTTATGTAAAAAAATGGAATTTATCCGATAAAAATTCCCTGTCACAGTTTGACGCATATATGAATGACAGCGTTTTCGGCTATGAAAGGCAGTCAGTATCGTTCAGGTGGAACAGCACCGACTCGGGAATTTCTGCCGACCCGAATATGGCTTCGGAAAAACACCCTGATTCTTCAAGGTACGGCGCTGTTATTTGCGGTACGGATTCGGCGCTGACGCCAAAGGGAATAGACCTCAGAAATTTTGAAACCACCGTTCGTTTTAAGGTGGTAAACCCAAACGGACTGTGGGGCGCGGTATCCGTAGGCTTTCGCGAAACATGGGCGGGAAAACACACCGACCTTGCAAAGGGTGAAAACTGGAATCTCGGAAAGCAGGGCAGCGGCTTAAACTCGGGGTTTGTTTCGGCAGTAAGCAAAAACGAGCTGTGGGCGCACGCCTCGGGAGCCGAGTGGCTCAAAGTTACAAATATTTCCGCGGATTTCACCGGCGGCACATATGTTATGCGCGTGAGGGCAGTGGAAAACGTCTGCACGGTTTCGCTTTATGAAAATGACGGAGCAACGCTTATATGTAAAAAAAGTGTGACTTTGCCCGATTCGGTAGCCGATCGCGGCGCCGTTTCTTACTATGCAACTAACGAATGTATAATTTCGGAAATAACCTTGACCGCTCTTGACAGCGAGGGAAATTCAGCGGATATGCCATATTATGCGGACGGCGATGCAGACCGCGACGGCAGAACGGCTGCCGCCGATATTGCGCTGATAAAAAAAGCTCTGCTCTGCGGCAGCGTTAAGTACGGACACGATGTTAATAAGGATGCCGCGTTTGATATAAGAGATTTGATAAAATTAAAGAAAATATGCGGCTGACGGTAATTTAATTTAAAAATTTTAACAGCTTCTAAAAAGGCTCCCCTCTGTTTAGACTTACGTCAAAACAGAGGGGAGCTGTCACATTAGCGACTGAGGGGTATTTCCTAACATCTGACATCTAATGTCTAATATCTGACTTCAAAAAGTAATATAAATCGGCTCGCCGCTTGCGGAGTCGGGGGCTATAAACACCTCGTACCTGCTTTTGTTATTTATTATATTCCCACCGAAATCATAATAGGCAAAACGCTCTTGCGGAACCGAAAATTCCACCGTTTTTTCTTCACCCGGCAATAAATGCACCTTTTTAAAGGCTTTCAGCTCCTTTACGGGTCGGGTGGTTTCGGCGTCAAGACGGTGCGTATAAAGCTGTACGGTCTCTTCACCTGCAAAATCGCCTGCGTTTTTAATCGTTACCGAGCACAAAAGGTGTGAGTCCTTAAATTTGCACTTAAAATCGGAATAGCCGAATTTTGTGTACGAAAGTCCGAACCCAAACGGGAAAGGTGGAGTGTAGGGGCAATCTTTATATTTAGAGGTCCAGTTTGTTTCATCTGCGGGTCTGCCCGTCGGTACATGGTTGTAATAAACAGGCATTGAACCGGAATTTTGCGGGAATGTCATTGTAAGCTTTCCGCTCGGCGTTTCGTCCCCGAAAAGCAGGTCGCATACGGCAGGTCCTGCCTGTGTTCCCGGGTGCCATACGGCAAGCAGGGCATTGGAATTTTCCGCCGTTTCGCTTATTGCCATGGGTCTGCCGGTGAAAAGCAGTGTTATAACCTTTTTGCCTGCTTTGCGCAGCTGCTCTATCATCTTGTTTTGGTCGCCTGTCGGGGAAATATCGCTCCTTGAATTTGCCTCGCCCGATTCGCACAGGCGCTCGCCTATACAGGCTATTACGGTATCGTGTCCCGAAACGGTTTTGTTAAGCTCGTCTGAATTAAGCTTATAAGAGGTATCTATGCAGGGCGAATAGGCGAAATCGCTCTTTCGTTTTTTTAATTCCGAAACAAGCGTTATAACGTCGTTTTCCGACCCGCTTATCTGCCCCGCGGTGCCGAGCATATCAAAGGCGCTGTCGGCAAAAAAGCCGACCACGGCAATTTTTTCTTTTTTATCAAGCGGCAGAACTTCCGTGTTTTTAAGCAATACCGCCGATTTTACCGCGGCTTTCTTCGCAAGCGCCATATGCTCGGCGCTTAACGCGCAGCTTTTTTCGGGTTCTTCGGCGTACGGGCGCTCAAAAAGCCCCAATGCCGCTTTAAGCCTTAAAATATTCCGCACGGCGGTATCAATATCGTCAATTTCTATTTTACCGCTGCCAAGCAGCTCTTCAAGGTGATTTGTGTAAAATTCGGTTCCCATATCCATATCAACGCCGGCTTTCAATGCCTTTGCCGCCGCATCCGCAGGGTCTGAGGCGGTGCCGTGTGCTATGCACTCCTCAATGCCGTGCGCATCGCTTATAACGGCACCGTTAAAGCCCCATTGCTCGCGTAAAACGGTTTTCAGCAAAAAGGGATTCATAGTGCAGGGAAGTCCGTTTAAATCGTTGAATGCTGCCATAAACGTGGCGCAATCGGCAGCCGCCGCGGCGGCAAAGGGCGGCAGATAAACCTCGTTAAGCCTGTTAAGGCTCATATCGGTTGTGTTGTAATCTTTTCCGCCCTCGCATGCGCCGTATGCCGCAAAATGCTTTGCACAGGCGGCTATGCTGTCGGGCGCTGAAAGGTCGTCCCCCTGAAAACCCTTTACCTTCGCCTCTGCAAAAACGGAGGTCAAATATGTATCCTCACCGGCGCCTTCGGCAACTCTGCCCCAGCGTGCGTCGCGGGAAACATCTATCATAGGTGCGAATGTCCAGTTTATATTGTCCTCCGCAGCTTCCTTTGCCGCGGCGCGGGCGGTTTGGTAAAAGAGCTCCCGGTCAAATGAGCAGGATTCGCCAAGCGGAATGGGAAATATGGTTTTATGACCGTGCACAACATCCATACTGAATATAAGCGGTATTTTAAGGCGACTTTCCTCAACCGCTATTTTTTGCAGACGGTTTGCCTTGCGGCGGTCGTTTATACCTATAAACGAGCCTATAAGCCCGTCTCTTATCATATCCTCTCTGCCGTCAAGCAGGGAATTTTCAATTATTGCAGTGTATTCTGCCTCGTTTATTTTGCCGCTTTCAAGCATTTGCCGCGCATCCTCCGCCGATATATTAAACCCGCCGACGGGGGAGGGACCCACCTGATACAGCTGACCGATTTTTTCTTTCATGGTCATTTTACCGAGTAATTCCTCAATCATTTTCTCATTAGCGGTACTTAGGTGCATAGTGTACTCCTCTTTCGTTTTTTATTTTGGTTTCTTTCCACGGCACCTGATTCACTGAGAGCACCGCAAGATTGGTTTGCTGGTTTTTATATTCGCGCGGTGAAAGTCCCGTGCTTTGTTTAAATACCCTGCTGAAATACAGCTGATCCTGAAAACCTACCATTTCAGCAATATCGCCTATTTGCAGATCCGAGCACATAAGCGCCTTGGCTTTGTTAATTCTTAAATTTGTCAGGTATTTGTTAAGGCTGATGCCCACCTGCTGCTTAAAAAGCTTTCTGAGCCAGCTTACACTCATATTAAGTGACGCGGCGTACTTTTCGGCAACAAACGGCTCCTTGTAATTTTTGTTGAAATATGATACAGTATCGGTAACCTCTTTTGAAAGATTCGTCTTTTTAAGGCTCATCTGGTATATACCTCTTGAAAAGAGATATAAAAGCTCCTTGAATTCAAGATTGGCTATTTCGACATAGTTCGGCAGCTTTCTTTGCAGTTCGGATATTATAACATCAAACAGCTTGGCATAATTTTTAGATTCCTTAACGGCAAATTGCCGCCTGCCGTCAAGCCCGATATGCGTGAGCCATTCGTCAACATCTTTCCCGGTAAAGTGGAGCCAGTATATATCCGAGTTATCTTTAAGATAGTATGTATAAAACTGTGGCTCGTATGGGCGGTATATTATTATATTGTTCTCGCCGCATACAAATTCATCTTCGCCTATGGTATAGTGCAGCTTACCGCTTTTAACATAAAGTATCTGATAGTCGCGGCGACCGTTCGGACGAATTGTTGAAAATTCATTCAGATTAAGCAGTATGTGATGTCCCGCGCTGGTGACAAAAAGCGATTCCGCATTATTGGGAAGATCGACCTCACTGTTTGAATAAAACGCACCGTTAATTATAAAAATAATAACCACCGCCTTTATAATATATTAAAAGTATAATAAGGCAAGCGCAATTTGTCAATATTTTTAATTTCTGTTAAAAATAATACTGCGGTATTCACTACTGAAACAAGTACAAAAAGTATATTTTAGAAGCGATAAAGTATCAATTGTAGTCAAAAATATATCAAAACTAAATAAAATAACCGACATTATGCCTATTTACAATTTTTTTGTCTGAAATCTGAATGATGACATATTATCCATATAAAACTGTAATACGAATATAATATGCATATACTTTTTCGGATGTATAGGCTATACTTCTAAATAGAAATTGTGAGTAATAAGGATTATTTTAGGATATTATTCACATTCATCTTTTGAAAAGGAGAGACCGCGCAAATGGAAAAAATTAATATGAAATTAAAAATCAAAAAATTCTCGGCGGTATTGCTTGCGTTGGCAGTTACCGCAACTGCGTTCCTTACACTTCCGTTCGTTGCCTCAGCGGCAACCGTTGACAAATCAAAATTCACAGCATATTTTTCGGAGGATATGTCGACTGTCGATCCCACACCCGCTGATTTCGACAGCTACTGGACGCTTAACGGCAATGGCGACGGACTTGTTTACAAGGATATGGGTCTTTCGGATTGGAGCAACCAAACGCGAAAGAATATGGCAACGCTCTATTACAATGTAAAAGAATATAATAACTTTGAAGTGAAGTTCAACTATAAGCAAACAAGCAACACGGATAAGCTGTCGTTCTTCTTTGGCTTCGGTGCGGGAATGGGGCAGAATTGGTATAAGGACAGAGGCAATGTTGCGGCATATTCCTTACTTATGGATCACGGCGCGCTGATGTCGTGCCATCAGGAAAACTGGCTGTCTGACGGCAACAACAGAGGGGCGGCTCAAATTCCGAGTTACAGTGCAACTGCCGTACATGCAATAAAGGTGAAATATGTATCGGGTGCTGTAAGCGTGTATATGGACGGTTTTCAAATCTATTCGGGGACAAAAACCGTTAACCCCGGATACATATGGTTTGCTTCAAAAGCCGGTACGACCGTTATTTATGAGCCTGAGGTTTCTGAACTTAAATCTATCTCCGATTTCGAAAATGTATACGACGCGTATTATTCTTCAAATATGAAAACCGCCGATCCCACGCCTGAGGCTGTATCCAACCATTGGAGGCTGTCTTCGGATACGGAAAGACTGATTCGCAAGGATAACGACAGCAACTGGGCAAAATACGGACCGAATATGGCTGTTCTGTATTTAAAGAAAGTATATAATAATTTTGATTTAATAACCGATTTTTCGGTAACCGATAATGTAGAGGGCAACGGATATTTCGGTATCGGAGCCGAAAAAGGAAAATCATGGGCAAATGATACCGCGTCATCGGTATTCACTTTCCATCCGTCGGGTGGCTTGATGAACGGTAAAACGGGCGATTGGATAACCGGGGGCGGACAAACGCCGGCGGATAAAATTACCGATTATATCAAATCGGGAGTTCATACCCTGCATGTCAGAGTGCTCGACAAGGTATATACGGTTTGGGTTGACGATATACAGGTAGGCAGCGGAACACTTTCAAATTATACCGGTGGTTATATCTGGTTCGGAGCGGATGACATGCTGTCCTCCTGGGGTATTCCCACGGTTACCGAACTTAAATCGGTTTCGGATTTTGAAAATGTATATGACGCGTATTATTCTTCGAATATGAAAAGCGTCGATCCCACACCTGAGGCTGTATCCAACCATTGGAGGTTGTCTTCCGATACAGAAAGACTGATTCGCAAGGATAACGACAGCAACTGGGCAAAATACGGACCGAACATGGCAGTTCTGTATTTAAAGGAAAACTATTATAATTTTGATTTAACAACCAGCTTTTCAATAACCGATAACGTAGAGGGCAACGGGTATTTCGGTATCGGAGCCGAGAAAGGAAAATCATGGGCAAGTGATACCGCGTCATCGGTATTCACTTTCCATCCGTCGGGCGGCTTGATGAACGGTAAAACGGGCGATTGGATAACAGGTCCCGGAGAAACGCCGGCGGATAAAATTACCGATTATAACAAAACAGGCGTGCATACTCTTCGTGTTAAAGTACTTGATAAGGTCTATACGGTTTGGGTTGACGGTGTGCAGGTAGGCAGCGGAGCAATTCAGAATTACAAGGGCGGTTATATCTGGTTCGGCGCGGACGACATGCTGTCTTCCTGGGGTATTCCCACAGTTACCAAGCTTCCGAACAATGAGCTTCTGAAATACGATGTTAACGATGACGGTGCTTTCGACAGCGGCGATGTAGTATTTTTGCGCAAGGTGCTTTTGGGCGGCGAAACGGGAAATGTTAAGTGCGATGTAAGCGACGACGGCAATCTTGATATATTGGATCTTATAGCAATGAAAAAAATCTTGGCAAACGCAGTATAACCGTAAAAGTCGACGGATAGAGATTTTCTATGCGTCGGCTTTGCTGTACCTTTAAAGACTGCAGCGCAGAGAGGGAGAACGGAATGTTCGAAAAAGCAAAGTGGATAACGCGATATGTAAAAACCGATTGGGGCTGGGGGAACGACCCGTTTAAAGAGCCGCCGTCACCGTATATGACGCGGGATTTTGAAATTTCCGAGAGGGTAAGAAAAGCAACGCTTAATATATGCGGACTGGGGCAGGCGGCGTATTATGTGAACGGTGTGCGCATACCCGATTCTTATTTGCCCACGCTGCCGTTTGACCCTATGAAAACCGTGATTTATAATGCTTACAATATAACCGCCATGTTGAAAGCGGGCAATAACAGATTGGGCGCCATACTCGGAAATAACGGATATAATGATATAGGGGTATCCTCGGCGCGCTCCTGTGTGAAGCTGATATGCTGCCTTGAAATAGAGTATTTTTCCGGCAGAAAGGAAACCGTGGTAAGTGATACATGGTGGAAAACGCATGATTCTCATGTGCTTTTCAGCCTGCGCCGCTCGGGGGAAAAGCACGACGCAAACAGGGAGACGAAAAATTGGTGCAGCCCCGAATTTGATAATTCCGATTGGAACTCGGCTGTAATATGCCCGCCGCCCGGCGGTAAGTACCGCAGAGCCGTGTGCCCGCCCGTAAAAATACGCGCCGAAATAAAACCCGAGGCTTTGGGGAGCAGACTTTTTGATTTTAAAACAAATTCCGCAGGTTGGGTGAGACTTCGGGTAAAGGGAAAAGCAGGGGACGAAATTGCGGTAAGGTATGCGGAAAGGCTTGATAAGTCAGGGCAAAAAGCTGACCAAAGCACAGTTTACAACGGTATATGTGCCGAGATGTGCCATACCGACCGTTTTGTTTTGAGCGGCGGGGAAGATGTATTTGAGCAGCTTTTCGGCTATCATTCTTTCAGGTATGCGGAAATTGAGGGGGATTTTGAAAATATTGAGGTTACCGCCGTATTTGCCAACACCTACGCGCCCTTGGTTTCCGATTTTGAGTGCGATGACAGTACCGTAAACGCAATTCATGGTATGTGCATAAATTCCCTTTGGTCCAATCTTCACGGCGCACTGACCGATTGCCCCGGCAGAGAGCAAAACGAATGGACAGGGGACGGGCTTTTAAGCGCCGAAGCCTGTGCGGTAAATTTCAGCATATATAATGTTTTTTATGAGTGGATGCTGCACTTCAAGGACGCGCAATTGCCGAGCGGTGCGCTGCCCTGCATAATTCCTGTTAAAAACCCGCTGTGGGAATATAATTTTGCCAACGGCCCCGACTGGGACAGCGCGATTTTCCACATACCGTATTATTTATACAAATACACGGGCAACCCGAAAATAGTAAAGGTAATGTGGAACAATATGCAAATGAGCCTGAATTATTTTTCAACCCTCAGTGAAACAAGGCTTTTAAAAAGCGGCGTGGGCGACTGGTGCTGTATGGGAGACAAGTGCGATAAGCAAATAACCGATACGGTGTACTACAGAATTGCGGCGCTTATGATGGCGGAAATGGCAGAGGCGATAGGGAAAAACGGAAATGAATATAAAAAACTCGCCGACGAAATAAGGAAAGAATTCCGAGCACAATATATTAAGAACGGGAAAATGACCGTTTTAAACGAAACCGCACTGTCTGCTGCGATATTCGGCAAAATGCTTGACGCAAAGGAAACAGTCGCGGCGGCGGCCGAGCTTAACGGCATTGTGAAAAATAACGGATACAGATTTCTTTGCGGCGTGCACGGGCTCAGAATGATTTTTGACGCACTTTCGGATAACGGTTACACCGAAACGGTGTATAAAGCAGTTACAAACCCCAAATTCCCGGGGTACGCATACTGCGTGAAAAAAGGGCTTACGTCACTTCCCGAGCGCTTTGATTTTGAAATATCGCGAGAAGGTACAGACTCTTTAAATCATCATTTCAGATCGCCTGTTGACGTATGGTTTTACAAATATCTTGCGGGAATACGCATAGAGGGCTTCGGCTACGGAAATATCACAATATCGCCGCAGTTTGTAAGCGGAATAAGCGAGCTGCATGCCGCGATGCATGGCATAAATGTTTCTTATAATGAAAAAAAGGTGTCGGTAAGCTCGCTCTACGATTTTTCATATTCGGCAGACGGCAAAACACAGCTTTGCAAAGCGGGGAATTACGTTTTTAACAGAGTATGATAAAATGTGGTTAAATATTGAATATTTGTAAATTTAAGAAAGTCAGATATATTGACTATAATCTGAGCATTATTGTGAAAAAAGCGTAAATCAAATTTGTTTTCAAGTATTTGTTTGTGGGATTTGTTATTACACTCTTATTTTAATTTGAAATAAGAAAAAATTAAATGTGACAGATTATCCATATTTTAACGCAGTATATGCATATGAAATTATGCTTTTTTGTGGTACAATGAATTAAACTCATCGGTGTACCGTATTCAAGGAGATGTAAGAATGAGCAATTCGGGAATGAAAGCTTTTTTGAAAAGGTCTGTTTCCTTTTTGGTAACAGCCGCAATTGTGGTTATTTCCGTTTCCGTTTCGGCAACCGTTTCGGACGATTACGCCAAGGCTTTCGACGCTTATTACAGCGCCGACCTTAAATCGACCGACCCGAGCGCCGTAAACATTCAGGATCAATGGGAAATAAGCAATTCAAAATTATACCGTAAGGCATTTGACGACCAGTGGAACAGTAATACCGTTAAAAATGTTTCGCTGCTTTATTACAATGCGAGAGAATATTATAATTTTGAAATGGAAACGGAATTTTCCCATGTGACAAACGGCGATAATCTTGTAGCGTTCTTCGGCTTCGGTGCTAAAAAGGGCTCAAGCTGGATGAACAATAAAGGCGATACGGCGCTTTCGGTAAACCCCACGCACGGCGCGATAATAAACGCCAAAAATGAAATGTGGGTAAGCACGGTAGATGAAAGACTTGCGGCGCAAGACAAGGCTTACAAGATGAACGATGTACATAAGCTGAAAATACGCATGGTTGAAAAAAGCTATACCGTTTGGCTTGACGGCTATAAGGTGGCCTCTGGTACAAACTCATCCTACACGGGCGGATATATCTACTTCGGCTCAAACGCTTTCAAAACATATTTCGCCATACCCAAGATAACGGCGCTGCCCGCCATGATGAACGCCGAAGCGCTCACGTCATACTACACCGAAAGCATTAAGGAAAACGACAGCTTAGAATCGGCGGATTTTGCGGATTATTGGAAATTGAATTCCGAGTCCACCGCCGCCGAACGAACCGATAAAAATACCGCCGCTTTAAACGACGGAAATTCAAATATGGCGGTTCTGTATTCCACCGCTGCCGTTTATGATAATTTTGAGAGTACATTTACGCTTGCAAACAGAACGGCGCCGACCGATAAAGCCGTCGTATTCGGTTTCGGCGGAAAGGACGGAGAAAACTGGCGCTTGACCGAGGGAGCGTGCGCCTTTGCAATGACCTCCGACGGCGAGCTTTACGAGGCGGTGAGCGGTAAAAAGCTGACAGAAAAGAGCGCGCGGGAGATAATAAAGCAAAAGACCGGCGCGGATAATTGGGGCGATACGCACGAAATAAAGCTAAACGTTTTTGAAAAAAGCTATTCGGTCGCGGTTGACGGGTACGAGATATTCTCGGGCTACGCCGAAAACTACGCCTCGGGGCTTTTATTCGTAGGCGCAAGCGCGGCGGGCGTTTCGGCAGGGGCGTTTGAGGTTAAAACCATAAAGAGCTTTTCCGATTTTACAGCATATCGGGCCGCATCTATGCAAGGCGATAAAAAGCCCGAAAAGAGCAAGCTTTCTTCCAACTGGAAGCTGAATGAAAACGGTACGCTTGAAAGCCGCGGCATTACGGGCGGCGCATATGCGTTACTTATAAACACCGCCGATATTTACAGGGATTTCGAGCTTGAAATAGAATATTCCGCACCGTCGAACATGGTATCCACAGGGCTTGCGGCGTTCGGCTTCGGCGGCGAGGCGGGCAGCAACCTCTCGGACTCAAGCTCATTCGGATATTTGCTCCACTCAGCGGGAGCGGTGCTTAATGCGTCAAACGAGGCGTGGATAACCGGGAACGGAAAGGACGCGGTCTCCCAAGCCAAGGCCGCGGGAAAAACCTACACTCCCGCAGCCTTACATAAGCTGGCGGTTACGGTTGACAGCAGAAGGGTTACCGTAAAAATAGACAGCTACACCGTTGCCTCATTTACGGTAAACGAAAGCTATAAGGGCGGAAACCTCTGGTTTGCGGCAAAGGCGGACGGCGTGGTGTTCAAGAGCTTTACAGCCAAAAAGCTGAATGTGTTTGATACAAATATAATGCGCCTGTATCATACAAATAACGTTACCGACTCGGAGTTCTACCCTGAAAGTCAGCTTGATAAATACTGGAAAAAGATAAATTACGATACCGCGCTTTCCCGTGTTACGGATAAGGACGGAAACACAAATTCAAATGTAGCAATCCTTTATTACGGCACCGATAATTATTCAAATGTTGAAATGACCGCGATTTACGAAAACGACGGCACGAAAAGATATGTAACATTTTTCGGCGCGGGCGCCGCGGCGGGCACTACATGGATGAATAATGACAGCGATATTGCGTTTGCCGTGAACGGCGACGGAAAGCTCTTAAATTTGAAAACAGGTGTTGAATATCCCGAAGCCTCGGCAAAAGCACAATGCACCGCGGAGAATAAAACTTGGGACGGTACGGCAAGCCATAAATTCACCGTCAGGGTTACGGGCGATTCGTATACCGTTAAGATTGACGGCTACACCGTGGGCACAGGTACAAACGAAAGCTACGGCGGCGGGCGCGTTTATGTAGGCTCCAGTGCAAACGGGGTTGTTTTCAGTAAAGTGGCAGCGGTAGGCCTGCTTGACCAAACAAAATTCACCCCGTATTATACAAGTAATGTTAAGAACGCGGCGGACGGAAAAACAACCCTTGAAAAAGAGGAATTCTCAAAGCGCTGGTCGGTAAACAGCGCGGGCAGAGCGCAGCGCAATTTTGAGGGCTGCACCTGGGGTGAGGATGTTGATTCTACAATGTCTGTGCTTTACTATAATGTGAAAGAATATAAAAGCTTTGATATGACCGTGGAATATGCCACCGTCAAGGGCTACGGCGATTGGGTCGCGTTTTTCGGCTTCGGCGGAACGCAGGGCAAAAGCTGGAAAGCGGCGGACAATAAGGGCGATACGCCGTTTATAATTCATGCGGGCGGTCTGCTGCTTAACGCCAAAAATAAGAGCTTTTATCCCGGCACCGCCGTATCCGATGCGGTAAATAAGGATAAGGGCGCAGGCGCATGGAACGCCGAGGGCGTTCACACCCTGCACGTTAAGGTGGACGGCACAAGCTTTACAATATGGATTGACGGATACAAGGCAACAAGCGGCACGAATGCAGATTACACTGGTGGTTACATATACTTTGCCGCAAATGCAGGCTCTGTGCAGTTCGGCGAGCCTGTAATTAAAGAACTGCTGGATACATCATGCTATGACGCTTATTATACCGAGACCCTTACGAAGGACGATCTTGAAAAGGTTGAGCTCGGCGATAAATGGAGCGTTACAAGCGACGGACTGACATTGAGCCGCAAGGACGGCAAGGACGCAAACCCCGGAAACAACGAGTATAAGTACCTTTCGGTAATTTACTACAATAAGGCAAAATACAAGAATTTTGATATGACCGTGGAATATGCGGCGCTTGAAAATATGGATGATTTCTCCTGCTTCGTGGGCTTCGGCGCAAGCAAGCCGGGCAAATCGTGGCTTGCGGAAAGCGGTCAGCAAAGCTTTCTTATACATTCGGGCGGAGGAATTTTAAACCCGACCAATCTTTTCTGGTACGACGGCACGCCCGTATCCGATCAGGTTTATGCGGATAAAGGCGCTGGGTACTGGAAAACGGGAGGTATTCACACCCTCAGAGTGCGCAGTGAGGACAACTACTTCACAATATGGATTGACGGGTATTTGTTCACCGAGGCTGCTAATACGAAATATACGGGCGGCTATATCTACTTTGCCTCAAACGCGCAGGGCGTGAGGTTCGGTCAGCCGAGCATTATCCCGCTTGATGAGGAAGAGGATTATTTCGACCCCGATTACAGGGATTACGGCTGGCAGCCTACCGCAGAGGACGCATATTTTGATTTTACCCAAAAAAGAACGGGAGCGGAAAATATTCATAAATATACTCCCGTTACCGTCGACTGATATTTTTCTCGGAAAGGAAAATTACAATGAAAAAGATATTTTGCTTATTTCTTTCGCTTTTAATGGTTACTGCCGCCTTTGCAGGCTGCAAAAGCAACGATGAGGAAGTTTGGGAATCCTACTATGAAACAGTGAGCGGCTCGGGAAAAGGTGATAAAACGACCTCCTCGGGCAAATCTGAAAGCAGCACAAAAAATAACTCAAGCGAAACCGGCAGCAAGGGCGACGCAGGCGTTGCCGAACCCTCAAACACGCATAAGGGCGGCGACTTGGTAATAGAAGGTGCGGGACAGGATAAAAATGCCGATTACTCTGTAAAAGGCACTGTTACCGTTGCAATAGATACAGCCCGTGTTTGTGATTATCAGGCTTTGTTTGACAGCTTTAAAAAGGTTTACCCGAACGTTAAGCTTAAATTTGATTATTACGCCCATTCGGGAACTGACGCGGCAATTGAATATCTTACCACCCGTGCCGCTACCAACACTTTGCCCGATATTGTTTTCAACGAAGCGGGATTTTTACCCACATATTTGGTTAACGGCTGGCTGCACCCGCTTGATGAATTTGTAAAGAACGATTCTGATTATAAAAACTATGTGCCAGATAACCTTAAGAAGGATTATACCTTCGGCGGAAAGCTTTACGCACTGCCGCTGCAAGCCAACTTTGAGACATTCCAGCTTAATCTTGACGTTCTTAACGCTTTGAACCTCAATAAGCCCGCCCTTGATTGGTCGGTAGACGATTTTGCCGATTACTGCCGCAAGGCTACGACCGACAAATACTCCGCGCAGGAGGATATGGGCGCTTTGTATTCGCTTTTTGCAAACGCCTTTGACGGCACTTCCTCGCTCTATGGATATAATTCAAGCTCCAAGACATTTTCTTCGGGAGGACTTATTTCCTCCATTAAATACTTCAAGGAACTGCGAAGCGTGCCCGGTCTTGAGGCCAACTCTTTAAAGGGAAAATCCGGCACCGACTATAATAAAAAATTCGGCACGGGCGGCTGGTCTGACGGCTGGGTAGCCTACCACAAGGGTCTGACTCTTTTCCACGGGCTTGGCACATGGGAATATAAAAACAAGCGCGAGACAATCACAAACTTTAATTGGATTATGTGGACCGTGCCGCAGAAGGTAAAGGGCAAAATGCCTTACCATGTGGACCATTCGTTTATGACAAGCACCTGCAAGGATAAAGAGGCGGCGTTCCAGCTTTTGCGCTATACGACTTACAGCACCGAGGGCAACATTGCAAGACTTTCAATGTACGACGCGGCAAACAAGGGCAAATACTCGCTCCAGTCTTCATTCTATTACCCCACAACCACAAATCCCAAGGTGATTGAGAAGTTTAAGAGTCTTCCGGGCGTTAAGTCGGAGCCGGTAGCGGAATATTTGCAGACAAATATAGGCAACTGCTACAGATACGATCCCGTAAAGCTGGTACCTAACTGGAATAAGGCTACGGCTGATGCTTATAAAAACCTTTATAAGGCTGTAAGCGGCGCGGACAGTCTTGTGGACCAGACCGTAAATCAGGCTATAAAGACCTGCAATGACAAGGTTCAGAAAGAATGGAGCGATTTCAACAAGAAGCTTACCGAGGTTCAGAAAAAATTTGATGCAAAAAAATAATTGATTATTATTGGGGCGCGCCGCTTAAGCGGTGCGCCTAAGGGAAGAAATATGCAGGTATATAAAGAACAGTATATATGGTTGTGCTTCGGCAGAGAAAACCTTACATCTTCGGCGGCAGACGCAAGAGCGGACGGCGCCGTTATTATAGGCGCGGGATATAAAATAGGGGAAAACAAGAATTACCTCACGAACACATTTACGCTTGCCAATAATATAGATTACCCGTGGTGCGATTTTTACCCGTTTGACCCGCTTATCTCAAATCATATAAGGGTAGAGATTAAAAGCGGCGAGATCGAATATTTCGTTAATGAAACCTCGGTAACCAAAAGGCGGCTGCCGAGTAATTTTAAGCCGGGCTATTTCCTTATGGGAACAAACTCCAACGGCGCAACCGTTGAAAAAATATATATAAACGGCAAAGCCGTAGAGTTCGGCGGCTGCCTTTATTACGGCGACGTGGCAATATCTGAGGGCGCAAAGCTGCCGGCTGAATCGTTCTACAATATTAAGGATAATCGGCTTGTAAGAACCTTTAATGCCGCAGGCACATGGTGTCGAAACGTCGCAATGATGTATTCCGAAGAAATTTACTCGGAGCTGACGCTTGAATATGACGTTAAGTTTTCATATGTCACGGCGGAAGAAGAACACTCGGAATCCAAAGACCCGTTCGGCAGTTACCCCATAGGTCCTAAGCCGCAGGCGCAGTGGACCGATTGGACCGTACCCTCGGCTGTGAGGGATATAGTGTGGCATAAACACTCCTTTGAAATAAGCTATATGGCGTACGGCGTTTCAAAATCGCTGTATTTATCGCTGCCGTCATGCGGCGGGGTACGCTTTTCAACAGATAAGCCGAGCACAAGAGAGGAAGCCCCCGAGGAGCTTACGGCTGTTTTTGAGCCTGAGTATTCACTTGAAATCGTGCGGGATAACGACTACCGTTTCCGCGGAAACGACGGAACAACGGCAGTGTTTGTTTCCGAGGGGAATATATGGCGCTTTGAAATATATTCACCTGCGGGTAAGCTGCTTTATACCGTTAACAAATGGAACATAGGCATAGGGGAGGACAGGTGCGTTCAAAAACAATACAGCCTTGAATTACCCCTTGCGAACGACGAACTTGTGTGCGGCACGGGCGAGCGCTTTAACGGCTTTGACCAGCATGGCAGGCAAATAGCCTTTTGGAATACCGACCCTACATACCACTGGTACCCCACTTCCGATAACCTTGATTTATGGCGCGGCTATAAGAATGTCCCGCTTATTCATACGGGGCGCGGCTGTTCGGTATTTTTCAATACCACCTGCAACGGGTATATGGATATAGGAAAATCCGACCCGACCCGCCTTTACTGCCAATTTGACGATAACAGGATAGATTTTTATGTATGGGCGGGTAATATACGCGAAAACCTTGTTAAATACACCGACCTTACGGGAAAACAGCTTTTGCCGCCCGAATGGGCGTTTCACTATCAGGCGGGCGGTTCAAACGGATTTTGGAAATGCCCCGGCGACGATACGCCGCGTGAAAAATACAAGGCGACGTTTGATAACCTGATAGCCGGCTATAAAAGGCTTGGAACCGTACCGTCCGCAATATACGGCGAGGGCGCTGTCGGCAAGGATCCCCAAATCTATAAAGCGGCGAAGAAATTCGGCGCGCGCATGCTCTGCTGGAATTGCGCCGATTGCCCGCCCTATGTAAGGGAAAAGCTGTTCCCGAACATCAGCGCTAAGGAACTTCCGCTTGTAAAAAGCGTGTTTGATGCTGACGGCGACCCGTATTATTTTATAGATTTTCCGAACGAGAAAAGCGGGGAAATACTGAACGCAATACATGGTGATAAAATAAAGGCGGGGCTTTCGGGCGGCATGGTGGATTTTGCCGAGCTTGTTCCCATAGACGCGAAATTTTCAAACGGTCTTTACGGAAACAGAATGCACAATTTTTTTGCCTACTGGTATGCAAAGGCTTATAACAGGCTTTATACATCACTGCGCGGGGAAGATTTTCTTTGTTACATCCGCGCGGGCTGTGCAGGCTCGCAAAAATGGCTTTGCACCTGGTGCGGCGACCAGTTTGCAGGATTTGATGGCTTAAAGCAGCAGTTAGCCGCAGGTTTAAGCATATCCGCAAGCGGTTTTTCGGCTTGGGGCGGTGACCTTGCGGGACTTTGCGGCACGCCATCAAAGGAAGTATTCCTGCGCGGGCTGCAATTCAGCACTTTCCAGCCACTTATGCGCAGCGGCGGCGATTCTACAAAGCAGCCGTGGGATTTCGGCGAGACTGCGGTTAAGGTTTACCTTAAGCATTTTTGGCTGAGAGAGAACTTAATACCTTTAATATACAGCAGCGCGGTAAAATCGAATAAAATGGGGCTGCCTATGACCGAGCCCATGGCGGCGGCATTTCCGAACGATCTATCCGTAAGGCGCACGGGCAGCGAATATATGTTTTGCGGGGAAATTCTGTTTTCTCCCGTACTGGATGAGGGCGCCGAAAAACAAACTGTCTTATTCCCCGCGGGGAGCAGCTGGTACGGAATTTTTGACGGCACTGTAATTCAGGGCGGTCAAACGCTCGAAATACCCGTAACGCTTGAATTTTCGCCCGCTTATATAAGGTCGGGCGCCGTAATACCCGTAAAGGTTACGGAAAGTCTTGAGCTTATGCAGCCCCTCGTCGACGGCGCGGTGCACGCATTGCTTATTACCCCGCCGAATACGGAAAGACGACACAGATATTATAAGGAAAGCGAAAGCTGTACGGAATTTACCGTTCAAAAGGCAAACGGCGGTTTTTCCGTTTCGGCGTCGGGCGAGAACGGCTTTGAATACGCAATAATTTTATCCGATGTAACATATGCCGAATGCGATGGCTCAGCCCTTAAAAGGTACGGCTCGGTAAAGGATTTATGCAATAAAAACGGGTACGCCGTATCGCACGGAAAAACATATATACATTCGGAAAACGGCTTTAAGCAGTTAACGGTCAGTTTACAGGAGGCAGAATAATGTTACCGAAAAAAGTAATTAAGCTTTTCACATCGTTATTTCTTATGCTTGTGATTCCTTTGAGCGCAGCGGTTACCGGTGCGGCAGCCCCGGGGGATTACGGAGTTTTTCCCGTCAGCCCCGAGCCGCCCGCCGTTAATGCGGTATGGTATTACATAACCGGTTACCGCGGCTATGAAAAGCACAGTAAATCTTTTGAAATAAAGATTACCGTTAAGGAAGAGGATATGAGCCTTTTCCTCTCGTTCCCATCTGTAGGCGGAATACGGCTTGAAAACGAAGAGCCAGCGCAAAATCCGAAATCCTTTGAAGAAACGGGCATATTCGAGCCCGATTCCAACGATAAAATAAGCTATAAGGACGGGAACTCGGGTAAAAACATTCTTATGACCTCATCCGACGGAACTAATGTGAAGTTTATTGAAGAAAATTCTTCGTGGAAATTAGAGGTTTACGATAAAGCGGGGGTAAAGCTCTTTAATATAACCCCGCCGCAGATATCCTTCGGCTTAAGCCAAAAGAAATGGGCAAAGGCGCGGCTTGAGCTGCCGCTTTCAAGTGAAGAGGTTATTTACGGCACGGGCGAGCGCTTCGGACCTGTCAACCAAAACGGCACGCGTACCGTTATGTGGAACTCGGACGCGGCTTACCATTCGGCGGATACAACGGGCAGCGAGCTTTGGCGCAGCTATACCAATATTCCCATACTTCACAGCAGCAGAGGATATACGCTGTTTTATAACTCCTTTGCCTCGGCTAACGTGGATTTCGGGTTTACCAACAAGAGAAAATACACGCTCGATTTTTCGGATAGCCGACTGGATGCCTATATCTGGACGGGCTCTGTAAAGGATAACCTTGTAAAATATACCGACCTTACGGGAAAGCCGTATGCCCCCACTGCTGATTGGGCTTATAAATATCAGGCAGGCGGCTCAAACGGTTACTGGAAGATGTACGGCGAAAGCACCCCGAACGCTATTACTCAGCTTAATAACCTTTACGCATCTTATGAAGAAATGGGAACTCCCGTACACGTTGTATACGGCGAGCACCCCACAATATCGGCATCAAGCGTGGGTAATAATATAGTTAAAGGCAACGGCTCGGTTATGCTGCGTTGGAATAACGGTGATTTTGTTACCCCGTCCGAGGCGCTTAACTACATTTCTGAAATCAAGCAGGATAAACTGCCCTTTGTAAGATATGCGAGAAGTAAAAAATTCGTAAATAACTGGGTTGATTATACCGACCCCATGGGCACGGTGCTTTTAAAGCGCTGGTTAAAGCAATATACCGACCTCGGAATAAAGGGCGGTATGTGCGATTTTGCGGAGCTTATTCCCTCCGCCACAATATTTGCCAACGGGCTTGGCGGCGATAAAATGCACAACTTCTATACATATTTTTACGCCAAGGCTTACAATCAGGCTTATACAGAGCTTACAAACGATAATTTCCTGTGTTATATAAGAGGTGCCTGCGCAGGCGCGCAGAAATGGTCGCCCGTATGGCTCGGCGACCAGAGCGCTTCACGCAGCGGTCTTGAAATGCAGGTGAGGTCCTTATTGTCGCTCAGCGCCTCGGGTTACTCTATGATAGGCGCGGATATAGCTGCGCTGGACGGCACTCCGAGCGATTACCTTTACAGAAGATGGCTTCAGTTTGCAGCCTTTATGCCCATAATGCGTTCGGGCGGAAACTCCTCCAAAAACCCGACCGATTACAATGTTCAAACGCAGGCGGCGTATAAAAACGCATATTGGCTGCGCGAGAGCATTGCCGATAAGGTTCAGTCCTCGGCAATAAAGGCGAATATAACGGGAATACCTATGACGCAGGCAATGGGCATAGCGTTCGACGGTCAGCTTGATTTATATAATATCGAGGACCAGTACCTTTTCTGCGACGATTTTTTGGTAAGCGTTGTATATGGCGATGTGCTTACCAAGGAAGTAACATTGCCTACGGGCAGCTGGTACAACCTTTTTGATGGTAAAAAGGTAAGCGGCGCAGGCAAAATGGTTGTGGAAACGCCCTATAACTATTCGCCCGTGTTTATACGCGCCGGTACTGCCGCACCCGTAAGTGTTGACCTTAATATGGATATTATGAAATCGGATAAGGACTCTGAAAAGGTGAAAGCGCTGCTTGTAACCCCTGCGGACAGAAAGCGCACCGAGGTGTACCACGCCGATAAACAGAGCACCACGGTATATACAAACGAGCCGATAAATAAAAATACCTTCCGCATTTCCTACGATAAGGGCAACGATGCGGAAAACCTGTTAGCTTACGGTGTTTCGGCTTACGGCGTAAGCGTTGACGGAAGGGCGCTTAAAAAGCTTGAAAGCATACCGACCGACGGCAAAACGACAGGCTATTACCTTGAAAGCGAGTCCGTTACCAAAATATACATTGGCAATTCGGATTGGAAAAACGTTGATATTACCCTCGGTGATTACGGCGAAGTAAATCTTCTTGAAAGCTTTACCGACCGTGAGGCAAACGTATTGCTTACATCCGATAACAGCACATTTTACAATATAAACAATTCCGTTACGGCTGTGCTTAAAAAGTCGGCTACCGTAAATTCGGTTACGCTTAAATGGCTTTCATCCTATGCGGACGGATATACAATATCGGTCTCCGAGGACGGAAAAACATGGAAGGACGTAAAAACTGCAGAGGGTGCTGCGGGCGGCATTGAAACCGTCACATTTGAGCCTGTTCGCGCAAAATACGTAAGGCTTACGGTGAATTCCGTCTCGGGCGGCGCGCAGGCAACAATTTATCAAATGCTTGTAAAAAAATGCCTATATACAGAACTGTCCGAAACGGTTGACAATTATAAGCCCGTAACGGACGACGACGGCAATACCTCTTATGTGGATTCGGATGACGACGGAATGACTGATACTGACGAGGACGACGAGATAAGGGTTCTTAAAAGAAGAAAACTTATTAAAAAAGGGAAAAACACCATACTGGGGCTCAGTCCGGTTGTATTCTTCATCATTTTGGGCGCGGTAATACTTGTTGCCGCCGGCACCGCGGTATTTATAATAATTCTTATTAAGAAAAAACGCAAAAAAACTAATCGGACTGCGTAAATATTCTTACGCTTTAATTGAAAGGGAGTTCTTATGGTAAGGCTTAAAAGGTTTGTTTCGCTTTTACTTATATTCGGCACTTTGGCGATTTCTTCGGGATGGGCGGTAACAGCAGAGGAAAGCGGAAATAAGAACTCCCGAAATTACACGGAAAACGCCGTTCAAAGGTGGCTCGACCCAGTTTTTGACGGGACTGCAGCCTCAAGCGGCTTTGAAAACGCAAATAAGCTGATTGCGGGCGATACCGCCGAATATACCGTTACGGTAAATACCGACGGCGAGTATAAGGTAATGCTTGTATACAGAGCGATAAACTCTGCGGTAGCAATGGATAACGCCGTGGAGCTCTGTATAGACGGCAAGGCTTATAACGCCCAGCTGCCCGCAGTGTGGTATGATGTGGAGCGCGGGCTTAAGGAACGCTCGGGCAACGAGATAATTCCCGAACAAAATACCGTTGACGATTATTGCCGCTGTTTTTTAACAGACGCTTCGGGAATAAATAAATCCGATTTGATTTTAAGCCTTTCCGCAGGCACGTACAGCTATAAAATATGCTCAAAGGTGCAGGATATTGAAATCGGCGGGATATATTTTGTGCCCGTATCAAAAATTTCTTCGTACAGCGAAACCGTAAAGGGTAAGGAAATAAAGCACGGAGCCGATACCGTAACTGTAGAGGCAGAGCATTATTCGCTGAAATCCGATTCATATATCAGAAGTGCAAACGTTCAGAAAAACACCGTAACGCCTTATAAAACCTACAAAAAGCTGCTCAATGTGCTTTCGGGGGATTCGTGGAGCACGGCGGGTCAAAAGGTGCTCTGGGAATTTGAAATTGAAAATTCGGGCTGGTATCGCATAGGTGCTAATTATCAGCAATCCTCAAATACCGAGCTTCCCGTATACAGAAAGATAGAAATTGACGGCAAAGTGCCCTTTGCCGAATGGGAAAACCACATTTTTGAAAGCACGGGCAGCAATAAATATAAAACCGCCGCGCTAAAGGTTGACGGTAAGGATGCATGGGTATATCTCGATAGGGGTACGCACACAGTTGCTATGACGGTATCGGTAGGAGAGCTTGAAAAGGTCTACGAGGAAATTTTAAGCCTTATAGGCGATATGAACGATTTGGGCACTACCCTTTTAAAGCTTACCGCGGGCGAATCCGACGCTAACAGAACCTGGGATATTGACGCGTATATGCCCAATATTCAGGACGATATTTATAAATTTGCCGACCGTATAGACGCAATATATAAAGAAACGCAGAAATTTACCGATAAAGAGCCCGTTTATGCGGATGACCTTAAATACGCCGCGGAGCTTGTAAGGAAATTCGCGGGCGATAAAAAAACAATACCGAATAATACCGATATGCTTTGCCGCGGGGACAATTCCGCCACAACATATCTTATAAATGTAATAGGCAATATAACGGCGCAGTCGCTCACGCTTGATAAAATTTATATTTACGGCGACAAAGAGCCGAAACAGCAAAAGATGGGATTTTTCACATCCCTTTTTGAATCTGTTAAAAGATTTGTCTACTCATTTACTGCGGCGGCTGTGTCCGATGATTACGGTGTATCCGAAAAAGAAGGCGACCAGCTGAAAGTTTGGGTAGGGCAGACCCCTATGTGCGTGAGCATTATGCAACAAATGGTGGACGCCACCTACAATAAGGAGCACGGCACGGATATCCGGCTTGTGGTTATGCCGAGCGAGCAAAAGCTGATACTTGCAAATTCCGTGGGGAATAACCCCGACCTTGTAATATCATCGGTTGCACCTTATAAATACGCAATAAGGGGCGCGGCGAAAAACCTGCTCGATTACGACGATTTCCTTGACTGCTACACAAAAGAATACAGTATTGAATCGTTAGTTCCTATGTATTATAACGGCGGCGTGTACGGCGTTAACGAAACCAGGAGCTTTTCGGTGCTTTTTTACCGTAAGGATACGCTCGGCTCCCTCGGTCTTTCGGTGCCGAAAACATGGGACGACGTACGCTCGATGATGCCGACGCTGCTCAGAAACTCTATGAATTTCAGCCTGCCGACCTCGGGCGGCGGCGCGTATGCAATAGGCAATGTAGCCCCGTTTATATTGCAGAATAACGGGCAGATATACGCCGAAGACGGAATGACGGCGGCTATAGACAGTGAAAACACGATTACCGCCATACAGGAGATAACCGATTTTTATAAAATATACGGCGTTCAGCAGTCCGTCGCAAGCTTTTTTAACGGCTTCAGGTATAATCAGATACCCATAGGTATAGCCGGGTATGACTTTTATTTGCAGCTTAATATGGCGGCGCCAGAGCTTGACGGGCTTTGGGATATTGCGCCCGTTCCCGGCACACTGAAAGAGGATGGCAGCATAAGCCGCGATTACGGCTGCAACGGGTCCGCCTGTATGATTTTTGAAAACTCCAAAAAGCATGACGAAGCGTGGGACTTCCTTAAATGGTGGCTTTCATCGGATACGCAAACCGAGTATTCAAGAAAGCGCCAGACAGGCTACGGCGCAAGCTACCTTTGGAACTCTGCCAATAAGGTAACCTTTGAAACGCTGCCGTTTTCATCCGAGCATAAGGCGGTAATACGCGAGCAGTTTGAAAATCAGCAGGAAGTAGCGGAGCATCCTGCAAGCTATATTGTTGCGCGCGAAATAGGCAATGTGTGGAATAATGTGGTGATTTCAAATAAATCGCTTGTCGATAACATAAATTCCTCAACGCTTCTTTGCAACCGCGAGTTCAGAAGAAAGCTGCAGGAATTCGGGTTTATTGATAAAGACGGAAAAATAATAAAAGAGTATTCCACAAACGCTTTAGCGGAACTTAAAAAACTGCAGGAGGGGAAATAATGAAGCAGAAGCTGAAAAACTTTTTTGACAGACATTCGGTGCTTGTTTTTCTTTTGCCGTATATCATACTGTTCAGTTTATTTATTATAATACCCTCTGTTGCCTCGGTGGTGCTGTCGTTTACCGATTTCAATACGATAGAATTTCCCCACTTTGTAGGAATTAAGAATTATATATCCCTGCTTACAAACGATACGGTGTTTATAAGGAATGTTCTGCCCAATACGCTCAAATACGCGCTGTTTGTGGGCGTGGGCGGGTATGCTTTGTCATTTTTTATGGCTTGGTCGCTTTCGCAGCTTACAAAAACTCCCCGCACAATACTTACGGTAATTATGTATTCGCCTTCAATGACGGGCGGCGTGCTGCTTTCTACCGTATGGGGCGTTATGTTTAACGGCGAAAAAACGGGCTGGCTTAATTACATACTGCTGAAATTGCAGGTTATAGATGAGCCGATAGTATGGCTGCAATCGGAAAAATACCTTATGCCGATTATGATTTTAGTGGCCCTGTGGGGCTGTATGGGAGTCGGCTTTTTATCAATACTTTCGGGACTGCTCAACATAAATTCCGAAATTTACGAGGCGGGATATATAGATGGCATTAAAAACCGATTTCAGGAGATAATTTATATAACCATACCGTCCATAAAGCCGCAAATGCTTTTCGGCGCAATAATGGCGATTGTAGGCACCTTCAACAGCAGTGGTACGGGCGTAGCCCTTACGGGAACAAACCCCACGCCGAACTACGCGGGACAGCTTATAGTAAACCACATTGACGATTACGGATTTATCCGTCACGAAATGGGTTACGCCGCGGCGGTTTCGGTTGTGGTGCTGCTGGGCGTGTTCTTACTCACACGCGCAGTCGGGAAGATTTTTTCCGATGATGATTGAGAGAAACTACAAGAGATATTTTAAACGCGGGGGAGGAAAACGGCTTTGAAAAAAGGAAAAGTCAATAATAAGCACGCGCTGCCGAACGGGGTAAATCCGCAGCATTTCAGGAAAAGTCAGCTTAAAATATACGCTTACATAATACCCATTGCGGCGGTTATGTGCCTGCCGATAATTTACATATTTATAAATGCGTTTAAGCCCATAAGCGAGCTTATGGCATATCCGCCGAGATTTTACGTTAAAAACCCGACCTTTGAAAATTTCAAAAGTCTGTTCAATTTATCGTCCGGCACGGCTATACCTATGAGCAGATATATTTTCAACAGCGTTATTGTAACGGTTGCAACCGTGCTTGCAAATATTTTAATATCCGTAAATGTGGGGTACGTGCTTTCAAAAAAGCGATTCAAGGCGAAAAACGCCATACTCACGGCAAATACCGTGGCGCTTTCGTTTATAACCGTTGCGGTGGCTATACCGAGATATTTTATTATATACTACACCGGTTTGCAGAACAATTTTTTAAGCAATATAATTCCGCTTATAGTAACGCCTACCTGTATATTCCTTACAAAGCAGTTTATAGACCAGCTGCCCAACGCGCTTATTGAGGCGGCGATAATAGACGGCGCAACCGATTATCAGATACTGAACAAAATTATAATTCCGCTTGTAAAGCCCACGCTTGCAACCGTTGCAATGCTCAGCTTTCAGTCGGCTTGGAACTCAACCGAGGCGTCAACCCTGTTTCTCGATAACGAATCGCTCAAAACATTTGCTTATTATATGGGAATTTTGCCGAGCAACGTGGGTAACTCCGTTGCGGGTATGGGTATATCCGCTGCGGGAACGCTTATTATGTTCTTGCCGAATTTAATTCTGTTTATTGTTTTGCAATCAAGGGTTATGAACACCATGGCTCATTCAGGTATTAAATAATATTCAAGGGAAACTGTTATGAAAAGAATGAAAATTTTGGCGGTTATATTGCTTTCGGCAGTGCTGTTTGCCGTGCCTGCTTCCGCTGCAAGAAGCACCGCATATACATATACGATTTCCGTTGACGGAGATTACATACGCACGCAGGACGCATACATTCCGAGCCGTACCTATTTAAACGAATGTGACCTGTCGGGCCCGCAGGATGTTTTTATAAAGAACAATATTATGTATGTGGCGGATACGGGGAACAGCCGTATTGTGATATATGATACGGAAACCGATAAATTCCGCGAGTTTAAATACTCGGAGTTTCTAAAGCCTATGGGCGTTTTTGTTGACGGCGACGGGGAAATGTATGTCGCCGATTCAGAGGCGCAGGCGGTATTTGTATTCGACAGCGACGAAACGCTTAAATTAAAAATAGGAAGACCCGACAGCATACTTTTCGGCAGTCAGAGCGAATATAAGCCCAAAAATGTAGTTGTATCCTCCCAAAAAAATATTTTTGTGGTGGGACTCGGCTCATACGAGGGTATAATGCAGTTTGATAAAAACGGCGAATTTCAGGGATATTTTGCAGCAAATAAACGCACTCTTACCGCCTTTGAAAGATTACAACAGCTGGTACTTAACGAGGAGCAGATAAACAGCCTTACAAATAAAATTCCGAATGCCGTTTTTAATATCGATATCAACTCAAACGACCTTATTTACAGCGTTACGCAAAGCGGTGAGGGCAGCGAGTCAAACGTAGATGTTCAGTCAAAAACCGAAAACAGCATAAAGCTGCACAATATGGCGGGTACTAATATACTTTCGGTAAATAAATTTATGGATGACGAATGGAACTTTACCGACGTTGCGGCAGGGCAAAACAGCAATTCGGTTGCCGTCACGAAAACCGGACTTATTTATGAGTATGATACCGACGGCAATCTGCTTTTCTCATTCGGCGGCAGAGCTGTAAAAAATGAGTCATACGGGCTTATTACGGTAGCTTCCGCCGTGGCTGTTGACGATAAAGGCATTATTTATGTGCTGGATTCCGAGCGCGGCATTTTGCAGACCTTTACTCCAACCGATTTTGCCACTCTTACGCACAAGGCGCTTTATCTTATGAACAAGGGCAAATATTCCGAGGCTGAAAAGGCGTGGCAGGAAATTTTAAAGCTTAACGGAATGTCTAAAATAGCGCACGTTGGCTACGGCAGAACGCTTATGCGCCAGCAGCAGTATTCAAAGGCTTTGGAGCACTTTAAATTCGCAAACGACAGGGACGATTATTCCGAGTGCTTTTGGGAGCTGCGCGATGTTTGGATAAGCAATAATATGGTGTGGCTTATCTTAGGCGCGGTGCTGCTTATTTCAGCGGTATTGCTGAAGAAGAAATTCACTAAGAAAAAGCGTCGCGGTTCAGTCCTTGATATAAGAGAAAACAAAGCCTCGGGTGCGGGGCGTGTTGCGGCGGATCTGAATTTCTCGTTTTCAATGCTTTCCCACCCGATTGACGGATACTACTATTTAAAGCGCGGAATTTTCGGCTCGGTGCTGTCTGCATCGCTTATTTTCATCACAGCGCTTGTAATATTTTTGCTCGACAACACCTGTCAGGCGTTTATATTTAACGGCAATCCCGTTTCGCAGTCGGTGGCGGTGCTGCTTATTCTCTTCTTTATCTGCGCGCTTTTTTGGATATTCGGGAACTATATGGTAAGCACCATAAACGACGGCGAGGGCAGCCTTAAAAACATTTATATATTAACGGCGTATTCGCTTATTCCTTATGTTCTCATAACCCCCGCAAAGGTTTTGCTGACCTATGTTTTCACGCAGAACGAAAGCTTTTTTATAAACATTATGGCTACCGCGGCAATTATATGGTCGGCAGTTATTCTTTACGTCGGGCTTATGAATATTCATAATTATAATTTCGGCGAAACGCTGAAAAATGTGATTTTAACGCTGTTTATCATGATTATCGCACTGGCGGCAATAGCAATAGTATATCTAATATGGACGCAGCTTGTTCAGTTCTTCAGGGAATTATTTACGGAGGTGAAATATGTTGTCTAAAAGAATACAAATACTGCTTTGCATAATGCTTATTGCGGTATTCGTATGCACTGCCGTATTTGCAAGTTCGGGCGGCGCTGCGGATTTCGTAACACCCGATACAACGTCACTCGATCTTAATTCCTGCCGCCATACTCACGAAGACGAGGAGCGCGGCAAAGCGCAGCCGAATTTATTGGCGAACCTCAGCGGTTACACCGTTATTTCGGAAAACAGTAATTACGCGCTTTATTACCGCGAGGATAACTGTAATTTAAGGGTTCTCAATAAGAAGACCGGCTATGTGTGGGGCGGCGTTAACGAGGACGGCAAGGAGCATTTAAACGATACATGGCTTGCCTTGGCCGATTCGCTCGTAACCTTTACCTACCTTAACGAGGAATGTACCTCTGCGCAGATAAGCATAAACGACCCGCGCATAGAGCGCACCTTTGAAAAAAAGGACGGCGGCGCGGTTATAAGTGTAAGCGATACCCTTACCCAAATATCCTTTGATATATCGGTAAAGCTGTTTGAAGACAGTGTAAGCGTTTCTATGGTTGACGGCAGCTTATCGGAAGAGGGGAGCTTCTTGCTTGAATCGGTGTATGTTATGCCGTTTTTCGGCTGCACTTATAACGATACTGTCTCGGGCTATATATTCGTGCCCGACGGTGCGGGCGCGCTTATAAGATATGCCGAGTCTACAAAATACATATCGGCGTTTGATAAACGCGTTTACGGCATAGACCCCGCAATTGATTCCACCTCAAATTCAAACGACCTGCTTGCAAAACGCACAAACGATTATCTTACCGATCCCCCAAAAATAACCGCCCCGGTATTCGGCACGGTTCACGGGGTCGGCTGCAACGCTTTTTTGGCGGTGATAGAAAACGGAGCGACATATTCGTCAATATGCGCCTCTCCCGCAGGGTATGTAATCGATTATAACCGTGTAACTGCACGGTTTGACTTCCGCACGGTTTATGCTCAAACCCTTAAAAAGGACGGCAGCGGCATACCCGTAAACCAGGAAACGCCGAACGATATGTCGCCCTCAGTCAGATATTATTTTCTTGACGGGGAAAGTGCCGATTATTCGGGCATGGCGGTCAAGTACAGAAACATCTTAAAGGCAAAAACGCTTAAAAATAAAACCGAGAGGGAAGACGAAGATATACCGCTCCGCCTTGATATTGTGGCGGCTGATGTAAAGAGCGGTAAATTTTTCAATACCTATGTAAAAATGACCTCGGTAAACGAAGCGGCGGAAATTTGCGGCACTTTGGGGAAAGAGAACGTTAACAACATTACGCTTTCCTACAAGGGCTGGACAAAAGGGGGACTTAACGGCGGCAAATTCGGCAATATTGCTTTGGATAAACGTCTCGGCTCTTTAAGCGATTTACAAAGGCTTAAAAAGCAGCTTGAAGGCGGCGGCGGACGGCTTTATTTGGGCTTTAACGCTTTAACCGCCAATAAGGACCGGTGCAACCCCGATATGGATTCGGCAAAGACTATCTCAAATAAAAATATGGGCTTTGTGAGGGATAATAAGAATATAAAGTATAATGTTTCCTATGTTATGCGCCCGAAAAGTATTATTTCCTCGGTTTTAAAACTCAAAAATAAATACGGCGGCTACGGTTTGTTGCTTTCGGGGCTCGGAGAAAATTCCTTTTCCGATTTCACCAAGGGCGAAACGGTTACGCGCGCCGCGAATGACGGCGCCATGGCAAAGCTGATAGGTAAGACTGAGAACGGCATTGCGCTGTCTGCTCCCAACTCTTATCTTTGGGGCGATACCGACGACTATTTCGATATGTCGCTTGAAAACAGCCAGTATTTGTACGAAACGGATTCGGTGCCGTTTTTACCCATAGTTTTAAAGGGCTCGGTGGATTACTATTCCCCCTATATAAATCAAGGCTATTACACCGAGGACAGTATTCTTAAAATTATAGAATACGGCGCGTACCCCTCGTTCCTTACGATGAAAGCGAAAAACGAAAAGCTCATAGGCACGCCGTCAGCCGACTATTTTTCAATAAATATCGATAACTGGAAAGACGCCGCCGTTTCATCCTATAAGCAGATAAACGAGGTTTTAAAGCAGACCGAGGGCGCCGATATTACCGAGCACAGGGTGATAAAGGACGGTATTGTGAGGGTTAAATATTCAAACGGCGCCACGGTTTACGTTAATTATCTTAACGAGGATTATAAGGACGGCAATATAACCGTTAAGGCAAAAAGTTCTATCTGTACCAAAGGGGTGGCATAAGCTTGAAGAATAAACTGAATTATGAAACAAAAGACAGGCTTGTGGGCATTGCGTTTATTCTTCCGTGGATAATCGGTTTTTTAAGCCTTACGCTTTACCCTATAATATATTCCGTTATTTTAAGCGTCAGCAATGTTCAGCTTTACCCAGGAAAGACCGTTTTGGATTTTGCGGGCTTGAAATATTACAATTACGCATGGAATGTGGATACCGATTTCAGGCTTGACGTAGGTCAGGCGGTAATACTTATATGCTGCGCAACGCCGGTAATAGTTGTTTTCTCTCTTATTATAGCCTTGCTTTTAAACAGCAAATTTTTCGGCAGAACCTTTTTGCGCGCCGTATACTTTCTTCCCGTAATAGTAATGAGCGGACCCGCGATAAGCGGACTGCTTACCGATTACACGGTTGATTTTTCCGCAAAAAATCCCGAAATATTCAGCCTTATAAACGCGCTGCCGGGGGTTATTAAAAGCCCGCTTGTGTATATTCTCGATAACCTTGTGCTTATACTTTGGTTTTCGGGCGTTGAAATAATAGTATTTCTTGCGGGACTTCAAAAAATATCCCCGTCGCTTTATGAGGCGGCTTCAATAGACGGTGCGGGCGCATGGGAAAAGTTCTGGAAAATAACCCTTCCGCATATCGCTCCCATTGCCATGGTTTGCGCAATATATGCAATAGTTGATATTTCAAACTATTCGGAGCTTTCAATAAACGGCAGAATTTCATCACACCTGTTCGATACCAACAGTATGTACAGCTTTTCGGCTGCTATGTCCTGGATATACTTTGCAATACTGCTTGTTATGCTTTTGGCGGTGTTTGTGATATTCAACCTTGTTAAAAGCAGACGTGACAGATGATAGGGGGCGGCTGAAAAAATGAAACCATTAAAAAAAAGCAGCGTAAACGCTGTATTAAAGGGCAACGAAACAAGGGACGGCATTTTTGTTATTCTTCTCAGGTATTGCATATTGATAGCAATAGGCTTCGTTTACCTTTACCCCATAATTTATATGGTTGTAAACAGCTTTTTCTCGGTAGAGGAGCTTACCGACCCGCGCGTTACCTGGATACCGCGCGAGCTGTATTTGGATAACTTCCGCAAGGCGTTTGTAACGCTGGACTTTTTCAAGGCTTTCGGAAATTCCGTTATAATGAGTCTTGTTCCCGCAATACTGCAAACGGCGGTCTGCGCCTGCACGGGCTTCGGACTTGCGCGCTTCAAGCTTAAAACGGGGCATATATGGTTTATACTCATAATCGCAACGTTTATACTTCCCACGCAGGTTATGCTTGTGCCGCGGTATGTTATGTTTTATAACATGGGCATGATAAACACGGTTTTCGTTCAGTATGTTCCTGCAATACTCGGGCAGGGAATTAAAAGCGCAATATTTATACTTGTGTTTTATCAGTATTTTTCAACCTATCCGAAATCATTCGACGAGGCGGCGGAGCTTGACGGCGCGGGCAAATTCCAGATATTTATTAAAATAGCGCTGCCGATAGCCGCGTCGGCTATACTTCTCTGTTTCCTCTTCAGCCTTGTTTGGTATTGGAACGAAACATATCAGTCGAATTATATGTTCGGTGCGAAAATTCCCACATTGCCGCTGAAACTCAACTCCTTTACCACACTTTATAAGGCGCAGTACGGCAGCGGCGCGTCGGTTGCGTCAGATCCTAATGAATCGGTAGCGTTGGCGGGAACACTGCTTTCCATTCTTCCTATGGTGGTGCTTTATATCATATGCCAGAGGAAGTTTATTGCGAGCATTGAACAGTCGGGTATAACAGGCGAATAGAACCGTATTCTTAAGAGGTGAATAATGAAACTGCTTGATTTCGGCAGGGAAATAAACGGCTGCGCAAGAATTATGACCTACTCCTGCGGAAATACAGGCACAGCAAAAGCGCGTATTGTTTGCGGCGAGCGAAACCGCGGATTATTCTCGTTTGCCTAAGGACAGAAATACCGAACTTGCAGTAAAATCTATAGCGGAAACGGCGTTATGCAGGTCAATTGGACAGCACCCGAGAGCATTAAGGTAATATGCAGTTTCAGCTGAAATAAAGGTGGTAAATATTTATGTTTTCATATTCAGAATTTCGGCATAGCTACACTAAATCCGTATTTAAGTTTGTAGAACCGCTGTCGGCGGATTACAAGGTATATATAAACGGGAACGAAATACCCGTATATACCTGCCGCATTTCAAAATATCCGTTCAACAGGATATGGCCCGGCTTTCAAAGACCTTTTGAGCAGAGCGAGGGCGCGTCATTTGTGAACATAGTAAGCGATGAAGAGCTGAATATTGAAGTCGTGGTGAATTACGAATACAAAAAAGCGTTTGTAAAGCCCTATTCAAAGGGTGTGGAGTGCAAAAACGAAAACGGAAGAGTTTCCTTTAAAATTGCGGAAAACGGGCAGTATGTGCTTGAGTGCGACAGCTACCGCCGATGCCTGTATATTTTTAACAGCAAACCGATAGCACCGCCGAAGAAAGAGGATGTGACATATTGGTTCGGTCCGGGAATATACTTCCCGCAGCGCATAGAGCTTAAAAGCCACGAAAGCATATATGTGGATAAGGACGCGCTGGTATACGGCTGGATATACGCCGAAAACGAGGAGGATATAAAAATATTCGGAAACGGCATTCTTGACGGCAGCGGCGAGGCAAGGATGGCGGTACATTGCTATGAGAACTATACAAACGGAAATCTTAAATTTTACGATTGCAAGGATGTTACGGTAGAAGGCGTGCTGCTGCGCGATTCCGCAATATGGTGTGTGAATCTTTTCCACTGCGAAAATGTGCTTATAGATAATATAAAGGTGTTCGGTCAGTGGAAATACAATACCGACGGAATAGACATTGTAAATTCACAGCGCATAGATATAAGAAACTCGTTTGTGCACTCCTTTGACGATACAATAACGATAAAGGGGATAGACCGCTATATCAAGACGGATAACAAAGACATAACGGTAGATAACTGCGTTTTGTGGTGCGACTGGGGCAGATGTATGGAAATAGGCATTGAGACCGCCTGCAGCGAGTACCGAAATATTACCTTTAAAAACAGCGATATTTTAAGGGGCGGCGCAGCCGCGCTGGATATACAAAACGGCGACTGCGCGGATATATCCGACATTTTGTTTGAAAATATAAATGTTGAGTATAATTCATTCGACACACCCGAGGTTTACCAGGAAACAGACGACGCGGTTTACGATAAACAGGGAGAAAATGCATATCCGCTGCTTTTAAGCATTGCAAACCACCCGTTCAGGAGCGCAACCATCTTAGCAATTTACGGTATTTCCATAAACAAATACCGTGAAACAGGCGCGGCGGGCAGAAGCTGCAGGGTACACGGCGTCACTTATAAAAACATAAATGTTTATTATGATAAAGACTTACCGCTTATAAACGGTAAGCCGCGTATACCCGTCAACTTTAAATCAAGCTATGATGATACTTATTTTAAGGATATAACCGTATCGGGCATTACGGTAAACGGCAAGCCGCTCTGCAGGGAGGATATAGAGTGGCGCGCAAACGATACTATAGACCTAAAATATGAAACATACACAGAACTTGAAAAAAACACGGTAGCCGCACAAAATCAGCTTAAGGAAAGCGAATTTGTAAGGTTTGAAAATCCGAACGGATACCCTAAGTTTCTTTTTGCGGGGAACTCAATAACCCTGCACGGCATACGCCCCGAAATAGGTTGGCACGGCGAGTGGGGCATGGCGGCGTCGGCAAAGGAAAACGACTACGTTCATATACTTATGAAGAGAATACGGCAAAAGCACCCAAATGCGGCTTTTTGCATATGCCAGGTTGCCGAATGGGAAAGGCAGTATAAAACGGGTGAAGAAACCTATAAATACTACGAAAACGCGCGCGACTTCGGCGCGGACGTAATTATTGCGAGATTTATAGAAAACTGCCCGTGCGACGGCTTTGACAGCGCGGTGTTCAAGAGAGAGTACGCAAAGCTTTTGAGCTTTTTGGATAAGGAAAAAAAGGCTGAAATAATTGTAACCGACGGTTTTTGGAGACACCCCGGTGACGCGGCTGTTGCCGAGTACGCAAAGGAAAACGGCAAGGCGTTTATACCGCTCGGCGACTTGGGCGATAATGACGAAATGAAAGCAATAGGTTTATTTGAGCACGAGGGCGTTGCGAACCACCCCGGGGATAGGGGTATGAAAGCAATAGCCGAAAGAATAGCCGAGGTAACGGACAAAATATAAAAAGAAAGCAGCAGGAACAAAATATGAAAAAGCAAATTTTAAGCGTAACGGTAATATTCGCAATGCTTTTAAGTTTTATATCTACAGGCTTTGCGAGGGTTTCGGCAGATACGGGATTTGATACTTCAAAATTTTCGCCATATTATTCGGCAAATTTATCTACTGCAGACCCCGCGGCTGAAAGCCTGTCGGCTCACTGGGGTATGAACAGCGATGGCACAATGCTTGTAAGGAACGGAACAAACAGCAACTGGGCGCAAAACTGCAAAACCGACAAGGCGATTCTATACTATAATGTTAAAGAATACGGCAGCTTTGATATGACGGTAGATTTCAAAGCCCCGGGTGGCAACGACGGCGCTAACTATTCGGCGTACTTTGGCTTCGGTGCGGAGTCGGTCGGCAGCAATTATTACAATGATGCAAGCGCTTATGTTTATACAATGCACAGAGGCGGCATAATAACCGGCGGAAGAACAGCGAACAACTGGATAGGCATGAAAGCTGCCGCCGATGTTATTTCCGGCTGGAATATTGAGCGGACGCATAAGTTAAGGGTAAGGGCTGTGAATAAATCCGTCACTTTTTGGATAGACGGCGTGGAAATGGGTTCGGTGTCGGTTGCAGATTATGAGGGCGGATATATTTTCTTTGCGGGCGATGATTATTTTGTCGGATGGGGAATGCCCCAAATAAAGGAAATTACACCGATGAATACCTCAAAATTCACCGCCTACTATACTGCAAATGCCAAAACAAACGAGAATATGACTGCCGAAAGCATAGAAAAGCATTGGGATACAAGCGAAGAATATCTCAACCGAAATTTCGCCGATGTGGATTGGAGCAACGGGTTAGGGGGTATTTCGGTTCTCTATTTCAACGAAAAGAAGTACAAAAACTTTGAGCTTACGGTTAAATATAAAACCTATTCCATTTCGTCGGAAAAATTGAAACAGGGAGATTTTACTCGCTCGACAATCGTAGGCTTCGGTGCTGCCGATATGTCAAAAAGCTTTATGTACGATAAAAATTCTTTCGCTGTAAATATTTCCTGCTTCGGCGCCGTGCTTTCAGCCGACAGCAAGTCATGGCTACGCAATTATGCTTTGAACGGCAATGTGGAAAACTGGAATAACATCGGTTATCATACGCTTAAAATGTGCGTTGAAAATGGAAAGGTCGGCTATTGGATAGACGGTAATTTTATTGTGGGTATAGTTACAGGCAGCAAAGACCCCGGGTATATATTCTTCGGCTCGGGCGAGGGGACTACCCAATTCGGCATACCTACCGTTACAGAACTCGGCGAGCCCGAAATTTCCGAGGTTGCAAAGCAGAGCACGCTTTATAAAAAAAGCGCCCTGTTTATAGGGGACAGCATAAGCTACGGCGCGCTGGATGATTATCTCGGTATGTCTTGGGGCGGCAGAATAGGCGAAAAATACGGTATGAGCTGGAAAAACGCTTCGGTCAGCGGTGCGACCGTAAAACACACCTTGGTAAACGGAAGTCCGCTGCCGTATATTAAAAATCAGCTGACCGACGGTGAGTTCGACTACGTTATTGTTGAGGGCGGAATAAACGACGCTATGCGCGGCAACCCTTTGGGCAAAATTTCAGATTCTTTTAAAACGGAGGATTTTGATACGGACACCTTTGCGGGCGCGTTTGAAGAGCTTTTAAGCTCGGTTAAATCAAAATACCCGAACGCTAAGGTGGGGTATATCGTTACAATGCAGGTAACGACCCAAAGCGCTCAAAACGCTGCCGCGTATTATGAGGTTGCAAAGCAGATTTGCGATAAATGGAATGTAGAATATCTTGACCTGTTTAACGACGCCGAGGTTACGGGTTGGTTTGTTGAAAATCAGAAAACCTATTTGCCCGATACGCTGCATCCGAACGCTGCGGGCTATGAGCTTTTAACGCCTAAAATCGCCGGATTTGCGGAAAAACTTCGCGCCGTTGTAAAGTACGACGCGGATAATAACGGTGTATTTGAGTTTTCCGCTGACCTTGCGTTCCTCAAAAAAGCCCTGCTCGGCGCGCCGAATATAAATATCACAAAGGTTTGCGATACGAACGGCGATAACTGTATAAATATATCTGACCTTGTTCATATGAAGAAAGCAATAGCAGAAGTGACGGATAAAAACTGAAAATAAGCATAAAAAATGCCGCTGCTGGCTGAGGCTTTGTATGATGGAGGAGTGCGGCTTTTGGAGGTGACTTTCGACGCGTGCGGTAAAAAATCGGACGCGGAAACCGCTGCCGATATAAAAACGCTGGCAAAGAAATTCAAGGGGAGAATGTATATAGGCGCAGGCACTGTTTTAACCGAAAAGCAGGTGCGGCTTACAAAAAAGGCGGGCGGCAGCTTTATTATATCCCCCAATACTGATAAGGGTGTAATAACGGAAAGCCGCATGTGCGGACTTGTATCCATTCCCGGGGTAAAAACTGTTTCAGAGACTTTGGAAAACGCCGATATTATGCGCGGCGAGGAAACAGAGCTTATGGGACTGGATATTGATATATCAGACTCTCTCATTTTATTGCCGGGCTCGCACTCAAAGTGCATTTCGGTGTCGAAAGACGGCAGGATAAATGAATTTCACACCTTTTTAACCGGTGAAATGCTGTATGCGATAAGCAATGCCACTATTTTAAGCAGAACGGTTGATTTAAGCGTTGCCGCTGATAAGGAATATTTGATAAAGGGCTATAAATATTGCGAAAAACACGGGATAAACGAGGCGCTTTTCAAAACGTGTATATTGGATATGCTGTTTTCATGCACACCCGCGCAGCGTATGGGCTTTTTTACAGGCGTAATTCTTTACGGAGAAATAAGCCGAATAATAAAATTTTCGCAAAAACGAGTTATTATAGCAGGTAAAAGGGAACTGAAATATTCTATGGCTCATCTATTGGAGCATTTTTTTCAAAAGGAGGTTATTTGCGTAAGCGATACCGCCGCAAATAATGCACCGGCGCTGGGAGCGGTAAAAATTTATACCGAACAGTAAAATCAGGGTGCAAATATAGCCTTCATTTGGACAAGGGATGTCGGTCTGTCGAATAATTTTAAAATTCAAACATAGCTTCGGGTTAAAAGTTTTCACCAAAGCATAACATACAAGAACAAGTAAATGCAGTAAACAAGCGTGTTTTTTTCGCCTGTGTGATACAAAAATCAGTGGGCGCTCATTATTACAAGGTAAACTCCGAACGTAACAAATCAATTAAAGAATGGCAAGCTGATACTTTGCTGCGGATATATTACTTCCTAAATCCGAGCCCTAAACCAATCGGTGAGGGGTTCGGATTTGTCATTTTCATAGACTTGTCCGAACTTTAATTCAAAACGCAAAAATTAAATTCGGAGGTTACTTATTATGAAAACAGAACTTAAAAACATCGGTGCTTGCGGCGGAATGCATTATGATTTTTTTACCGGAGCAATCGGACAGTCATCAATGTTATGCGGCTAAACGGAACATTAAACGGTCACCTTGCCGACATGGATCGTAATGCCTGCGATATGTTTGATTCTTCAGCCCGATGAACATCTGAAAACAAAGGCGTCACATAACAGTTTAAAATTTCTAATTAAATGAAGAAATCGGTCTAATGAAAAATATTTCAAGCGGAGAAGGACAGCGGCACGCAGGCAAGCAATTTCAGCTGCAGCAAGTTGATTTCCCGTTTCGCAATAGGTATTGCGGCACAGTTTTATGCGCTTTGCCGCAAACGAGCGCAAATTTTGGCTAAAGCCCGATTAAAGACTCTCAAATCGGGGTGAGCTTTTGTCTGTTTTGACCGAAAAAATCTGCTTAAAGTCCCTGCTTTCGACCGAGTGCGCCTATTGACAGAACAAAAAAACTGTGGTATAATTCAATACATTAGCACATTAGCGAAGTAAAGTGGCACTTGGGTCGGGTTGCTTCCGAAAAGGCAGCACACCCGACTTCAAAGCGGTCAAACCATGATTGGACAGCCCCGAGAGCAATTTGCTGAAGCATATATCCAAGCATTGCGAAAGATATTATAAGGTAGTTTTACAATGAGCAATCGGCATAACAAAATCACGGATGCTTTGTGCAAATCGCTGCTGACTTTGAAAAGCATCGACGAGTACTGCGCTTTTCTCAAGGACGCGTGCACCATCAATGAAATTCTCGATATTTCCCAAAATCTGACCGTGGCGGAGCTGCTTTCAAACGGCGCAAGCTATCCTGTCATCAGCAAAGATACGGGTGCAAGCACAGCGGCGATAAACCGCGTCGGCAAGTGCTGCGAGTACGGCTCGGGCGGCTGCAAAACGGTCATTAACCGCTGAAAGGGGACTGACAACTATGATAGACGAAACATTGCTTAAAAGCGAAGAAAAGGCAGTGCTCGCCCTGCGCTCACTTTACCGCCGCTACGGCTTTCTGCCGTACCGAATGAGCAAGTTTGAGGAGTACGAGCTTTACATACGCAACAAGGACTTCCTTGTCAGCGACCGCATAATCACATTCAACGACACCTCGGGTCGCCTTATGGCGCTAAAGCCGGATGTAACGCTGTCAATAATCAAAAACGGCGAGGACACACCGGGCTTCAAGCAAAAGGTGTACTATGACGAGAATGTCTATCGCGTTTCCGACCGCACGCACAGATTCCGCGAGTTTATGCAGACAGGGTGCGAGTGCATCGGCGACATCGGGCTCTACGATATTTTCGAGGTCATTCAGCTTGCCGCGCAGAGCTTAAAGCTGATTTCAAGCGACTTTGTGCTTGAAGTATCGCTGTTGGGGCTTATCGAGGCAATGCTCTCCCGCGCGTGCGGAGACTCACTGTTTGGTGAAAAGGCGCTTGGCTTCATCGCCGAAAAAAACGCGCACGATTTAAGCCGCCTATGCACCGAATATAATGTAAGCGCCGCCGACGAAAAGAAACTGCAGCTCCTCATCACCGCCTATGGCGAGCGCCATGCAGTCATTTCGGCGCTTGAGGGCGAGTGCGCGGGAAAAGAGCTTGATGAGCTGAAAGCGCTCTCAAAGCTGCTTGATTTATCGCCCGACAGCGACAAAATTCGCTTTGACTTTTCGGTTGTCAACAATATGAGCTACTACAACGGCTTTGTGTTCCGCGGCTTTCTTGACGGAGTGTGCGACGGCGTGCTCGCGGGCGGGCAGTATGACCGCCTGATGGCCAAAATGAACCGCAAAAGCGGAGCGGTCGGCTTTGCAATCTATCTTGACGAGTTAGAGCAGCTGCAGTCGTCCGACAGCGGCTTTGACATTGACGTGCTCGTGCTCTATGACGATTCGGTTTCTGCCGAGGATGTGGCGAAAGCAGTCGCTGCGCAAGCAACACTCGGCAAATCCGTCAGCGCACAGAAATGCGTCAGCGACCGACTGCGTGCAAAAGAAACGGTCGATATAAGAAGGGAGGGCGCAAAATGCTGAACATCGCGCTGCCAAAGGGCAGACTGGGTGAAAAGGTCTACTCCGTGTTTGAGGCGGCGGGATTTGAGTGCCCCTACATTCACGAAAACAGCCGCAAGCTCATCTTTGAAAACGCCGAAAAAGGCGTGCGCTACTTCTGGGTCAAGCCGTCCGACGTTGCAATATATGTCGAGCGCGGCGCGGCTGATATCGGGGTCGCGGGCAAGGACATTCTGCTTGAGTACCGCCCCGACATATACGAGTTGCTTGACCTAAAGCTCGGCAAGTGCCGCATGGCGGTCGCCGCTCCCGTCGATTTCCGTGACACGCTTGACCGCACGCTGCGCGTTGCGACCAAGTTTCCTAACATAGCGACCGAATATTACGACTCCTGCGGCCGCGACATCGACATTATCAAGCTCAACGGCTCAATCGAAATAGCGCCGATACTCGGCCTTTCCGATGTAATAGTCGATATTGTCGAGACGGGCACAACCTTAAAGGAAAACGACCTCGAGGTTAAGTCCGAGATACAGCCGATAAGCGCCCGCCTTATCGCTAACAAGGCGGCATTCAAGTTCAAGGGCAACTGCATTGAGGCTGTCGCCGCAAGCATTAGAAAGCAGGTTGAAAACAAATGATTAAGATATTAAGCTACGGTGAAGTGCCAAACAGCGAGATATTCGCCCGTGATAACATATCCCCTGACATTGAGGGCGTAGTTGCGCAGATTATCGCAGATGTTATTCGCGACGGCGACAAGGCGCTTTACTACTACTTGCGCAAATTCGACAAAGCCGAGCTTGACTCGCTCGAGGTCAGCACCGAAGAGCTTGATGCGGCGTTTGAGCAGGTCGAGCCGGAGTTCATCGAAGTGCTTAAAAAAGCGGCAGGGAATATTCGCCGCTTCCACGAAAAGCAGGTCAGAAACAACTTCATCATCAATGACATTGACGGTGTGCTTATGGGGCAAAAGATCATGCCTATCGAAAAGGTCGGGCTTTATGTGCCGGGCGGCACGGCGGCCTACCCTTCGACCGTGCTTATGGACAGCATACCTGCCAAGATAGCGGGTTGCTCCGAGATTGTTATGGTCACCCCGCCAAACAAGGATGGCAAGGTAGCCCCCGCGATACTTGCAGCCGCGCAGATTGCAGGAGTTGACCGCATTTTCAAGGTCGGCGGCGCGCAGGCAATAGCCGCTCTTGCACACGGCACCGAAAGCATTCCGAAGGTTGACAAGATTGTCGGTCCGGGCAACGCCTATGTCGCAGAAGCAAAAAAGCAGGTGTTCGGACGCGTTTCAATTGATATGATTGCAGGACCGAGCGAAATTCTGGTTGTCGCAGGCTCAACCTGCATGCCCGAATATGTCGCGGCCGATCTGCTTTCGCAGGCCGAGCACGACAAAATGGCGAGCGCAGTGCTCGTAACCGACAGCCGCAGCTTTGCCGAGGCCGTCAGCGCCGAGCTTGAGCGCCAGATTCCGCTGCTGCCTCGCGCAGAGATTGCCCGCGCGTCGATTGATAACAACGGCAAAATAATCGTTGCCGAGGGCAACCTCTCGCTTGCTATCGACATTGCAAACGAGATTGCTCCCGAGCATCTTGAGCTGTGCATGGACTCGCCGTTTGACTACCTCGATAAGGTTAAGCACGCAGGCTCGGTCTTTATGGGCAAATACTGCCCCGAAGCGCTCGGCGACTACCTCGCAGGACCTAACCATACGCTGCCGACCGGCGGTACGGCGAGGTTTTCCTCCCCCTTGTCGGTTGACGATTTTGTAAAGAAAACGCAATATACCTACTTCACCCGCGCGGCGCTCGAAAAGGTTGCCGACGATGTGGCAATGTTCGCGCACAAAGAGGGGCTTGACGCGCACGCAAGGAGTGTCATAGTGCGCTTTGGTAAAAGCAAATGAGCAGATTTTTTTCAGAAAAATATTCATCGCTTAAGCCGTACATTCCGGGTGAGCAGCCGCGGGATAAAAGATACATAAAGCTCAACACAAACGAGTCGCCTTTCCCACCGAGCGAGGGCGTGGCTATGGCGGTCGCAGAGGAAAACGGCCTGCTGCAGCTTTACAGTGACCCCGAGTGCCGTGAGCTGCGTGCCGAAATGGCAAAAGTGTTCGGCGTGAATGAAAATAACGTGATGATGGTCAACGGCTCGGATGAAGCGCTCAACTTCGCGTTTATGGCGTTTGCTGACGAGAACCGTCCTCTTGCCTTCCCCGATATAACCTACGGTTTTTACCCCGTATTCGCGCAGCTTAACCACATCTCCTACACCGAAATCCCACTGAAAGCCGACTTTTCTATAGACCCCGACGATTATGTCGGTATCGGCAAAACAGTCGTCATCGCCAACCCGAACGCGCCGACAGGGCTTGCCCTCGGGGTTGACGAAATTGAACGCATTGTAAGGGGTAATCCCGACAATGTGGTTATCATTGACGAAGCGTATGTTGATTTTGGCGGAGATACAGTCTTGTCGCTGACAAAAAAGTACGACAATCTGCTTGTTATCGGCACATTCTCGAAGTCACGCTCCCTCGCGGGCGCTCGGCTCGGCTTCGCTTTCGGGTGTGAAGCGCTTATATCCGATTTGAACACGATAAGGTACTCGACCAACCCATACAATGTCAACCGCCTGACCGCTAAGGCGGGCGCTGCGGCGCTGAAATCCAACGGCTACTATATGCAAAACTGCCGCATTATCGAAGCAAACCGCGAGCAGGCGGCAGCCGAGCTGACAGCACTGGGCTTTAAAGTTATACCGTCAAAAGCGAATTTCATCTTTGCCGAAAGCGACCGCATAAGCGGCGAGCAGCTGTACCTTTTGCTTAAAGAAAAGGGAATTCTCGTGCGCCACTTCGGCAAGGAGAGGATAAAGAACTACTGCCGTATAACGGTGGGAACTAAAGAACAAATGGATGCGCTGATTTGCGCAATAAAAGAAATTTTCAGGGAGATGAGTTTATGAGGCACGCTGAAATCATCCGCGCCACGGGCGAGACCGATATAAATTTAAGGCTGCTTCTTGACGGCAGCGGCCGGAGCGTTATTAACTCGGGCGTGGGCTTTCTCGACCATATGCTGACCCTGTTTGCCAAGCACGGCCGTTTTGATTTGGAAGTAAAGTGCGCCGGTGACACACAGGTCGACTTTCATCACACGGTTGAGGACATCGGCATTGCGCTCGGGCAGGCGTTTGCCAAGGCGCTCGGTGACAAGCGCGGCATAAAGCGCTACGCCGACACCGTACTGCCGATGGACGAGGCGCTGATTCTCACCGCCGTCGATGTTTCGGGTCGCGGGCTGTGCTGCTACGACGCAGCGACCCCGTCACAAAAAGTCGGCGATTTTGACACGGAGCTCAGCAGTGAGTTTTGGCTCGCGTTTGCGCGCGAGGCCGGCGTCACTCTTCATATTCGCAAGCTCGCGGGCGCAAACTCGCACCACATCATTGAGGGCGTGTTTAAGTCCGCCGCGCGCAGCCTGAGAGCCGCCGTGACGATTGACAAAGAGTTTGCCGATGAAATTCCGTCGACAAAGGGGCTGCTGTAAATGATAACGATAATCGACTACGGCGTGGGCAACCTGTTTTCGCTCATCTCGTCACTCAAAATGATTGGTGCCGACGCCGTCGCGACCTCCGATCCCGAAGCTATAAAAGAGGCGGACAAGTTGATTTTACCCGGCGTGGGAGCATTCGCCGACGCGATAGAAAAGCTGAAAGCGAGCGGTCTTGACGAGCTGATAAAACAGCAAGCACAGGCGGGCAAGGACATAATGGGCATCTGCCTCGGTATGCAGCTGCTGTTTGAAAAAAGCTTTGAGTACGGCGAGCACGAGGGTCTTGGCCTGCTCAAGGGCAGTGTTGTGCCGATGCAGGGCGTTATCCCTGCGGAGTTAAAGATTCCGCACATCGGCTGGAACGCGCTCAAATTCGCCAAAAAAAGCCCGCTTTTCCGCTTTATAAACGAGGGTGACTGCGTTTATTTCGTCCACTCCTACTACGCAACCGACTGTTCCGACAGCGTTATCGCCACCGCTGAATACGGCGCGGAGCTTACCGCGGCGGTTGAGTCCGGCAACATCAAGGGCTGCCAGTTCCACCCCGAAAAAAGCGGCTATGTCGGGCTGAACATTCTTCGCGCGTTCTGTCAAGGGGGCTAAAGCATATGATAATTTTTCCCGCAATCGACCTTTATGATAAAAAGGCGGTGCGCCTGTTCAAGGGCGACTACCGCAAGATGACCGTATACAGCGACTCCCCCGTGCAGGTCGCACTCGACTTCAAGCGCTGCGGCGCAACACACATTCACACCGTTGACCTCGAGGGCGCGAAGGACGGAACCACGCCGAACCTTTCGGTTATCGCCGATGTTGCGAAGGAGAGCGGACTGTTCGTCGAAGTGGGTGGAGGCATACGCAGCGAATCGGCGATTGATGCCTACCTTTCGGCGGGAGTCAGCAGAGTTATCCTCGGCACGGCTGCCGTCAACAATGAGAATTTTTTGAAAGCGGCGGTAAGCCGCTTCGGCGATGCGATAGCCGTCGGTGCGGATGTAAAGGGCGGCTTCATCGCGATAAAGGGCTGGCTTGAAAAGTCGGCGCTCACGCTTGATGACTTCCTCGACTGTATGCAGACTATCGGCATAAAGAGCATCATCTGCACCGACATTTCAAAGGACGGCGCGATGTGCGGCACAAACCTCGAGCTTTACCGCAGGCTGTCGCAGAAATACGGCATGAATATAACCGCATCGGGCGGCGTAAGCAGTCTTGACGATGTGCGACAGCTGCGCGAAATGGGGCTTTACGGCGCGATAATCGGCAAGGCCTATTACACAGGCACCATCGACCTGAAAGCGGCAATCGAGGTGGCAAAATGATAACAAAGAGAATAATCCCATGCCTTGATGTCAAAAACGGCCGCGTAGTAAAAGGCGTGAACTTTGAGGGCTTAAACGACATTTCGTCGCCCGTGGAGCTGGCAGAATACTACTCAAAAAGCGGAGCGGACGAGTTGGTTTTTTACGACATCACGGCTTCGGTCGAGCAGCGCGGACTGTTCACCGACATTCTGCGTAAGGTTGCAAGCCGCATATTCATTCCGCTGACCGTCGGCGGCGGCATAAACACGCTCGACGACTTTGACCGCGTGCTCAAATGCGGTGCGGACAAGGTCAGCGTGAACTCGGGCGCTATACGCAACCCCGGGCTTATCCATCGCGCGGCACTCAAATACGGCGACCAGTGCGTCGTAATCTCGGCCGATGTAAAGCGCGTTGACGGCGAGTTCCGCGTGTTCGCCAAGGGCGGTCGCGAGGACACGGGAATGGAAGCGATAAGCTGGATAAAACACTGCGTCGATTTGGGCGCGGGAGAGGTCGTACTCAACTCCATCGACACCGACGGAGTAAAGGGCGGCTTTGATCTCGAAATGCTCTCTGCCGTGTGCGACGCGGTTAATGTGCCTGTTATCGCATCGGGCGGCGCAGGCAGAATACAGGACTTTGTCGACCTGTTCAAGGCTATACCAAAGGTCGACGCGGGGCTTGCCGCTTCAATTTTCCACTTCGGAGAGGTTAAAATCTCCGACCTGAAAGCCGCTCTTAAAGAAAACAACATCACAGTGAGGTTATAAAAATGGTTGAAATAAGCGAACTTAAATTTGACTCAAACGGTCTTATTCCCGCCGTCGTCGTCGACTCGATAACCAAAAAGGTGCTCACCGTCGCCTATATGAACGCGGAGAGCCTGGAAATAGCCATGGAAAAGGGGTTGACCTGCTTTTTCAGCCGCTCGCGGCAGCAGCTTTGGCTCAAGGGCGAGACAAGCGGAAACTATCAGCACATTGTCAGCATCACTGCCGACTGCGACAAGGACGCGCTCGTTGTCGTGGTTGAGAAGGACGGACCTGCGTGCCACACGGGGAATGAAAGCTGTTTCTTCAACCCCGTTTATCAGAGCAGGGAACGCAGTGAGTTCAGCCTGCAGGGACTTAACGATCTGCTCGAGGACCGCAAGGAAATGCACCCGGAGGGTTCGTACACATCCTACCTCTTTGAGAAGGGTATAGACAAAATTCTCAAAAAAGTCGGCGAAGAGTGCACTGAGGTCATCATCGCGGGCAAGGCCGACGATAAGAAAGAGACCGTATACGAGCTGGCAGACCTCGCCTATCACTGCATGGTGCTGATGGTGCAGATGGGCATTTCAGTCGAGGATGTGCACAAGGAGCTTGCTTCGCGCCATATCATAGACCACAAGATCAAGCAGGAGAAAATGACCAAATGACCCCCTCAAGCTATCACACGCACACCACATTTTGCGACGGAAAGGACTCGCCCGAAGAGCTTGTGCTTGAAGCAATACGCCTCGTCTGCCCAGAGATAGGCTTTTCGGGACACGCGCACACAGCGTTTGACGAAAGCTGGTGTATGTCGGTTGGCGGCACGAAAGAGTACATCGACTGCATAAACTCGCTCAAAACGAAGTACGCGGATAAGATAAAAGTTCTGCTCGGCATCGAGCAGGACTACTTCTCCGATGCGCCGACCGAGGGCTATGACTACATCATTGGCTCAGTACACTATGTCAAAAAGGACGGCGTGTACTTGCCGGTTGACGAAAGTCATGAAATTCAGCTCCGCATTGTAAAGGAGCACTACATGGGCGATTTCTATGCCTTTTGCGAGGATTATTTTGCACTCGTCGGCGATGTTTATAGCAAAACAAAGTGCGACATTGTCGGGCACTTTGATTTGATTGAAAAGTTCAACGAAACAGGCGACCTGTTCGACCGCTCAAGCCCGCGCTACCGCGCTGCAGCGGACACGGCGCTTGACAAACTGCTGCAAACAGGGGTAAGGTTCGAGGTGAACTTCGGCGCAGTAGCGTGCGGCTACAGGAGTGAGCCATACCCTGACTCCCGGCTGCTTGAAAAGCTGAGAGCCGCTCACGCCAAGCTGGTAAAAACCTCCGACTGCCATGACAAGGCGAAGCTGTTGTTTGGGTTGCAATAGACCGCTCGCTGAAAATGCAAATATAATTCATAAACCACGCCGCAAAAGGCGCGGTTTTTTCATATCCGTAGCAAGCGGATATTTCAGAATGGTTCGGAATCGCTATCAACCTTGCTTTCCGTGATAACCCTTATAGGCAGGAAGTTCGTGGTGCACCTTCATCCGGCTGGGGCTTTCGCCCCCGATCAGGAATGTACCTGTTGAGTGTGTATTCTGTTTTCAAGGATCACGAGGAAACTTGTTTTGTCCCTCAATAGGTAGCCGTCAAGAAGGCTCATTTATAGACCCCCTAAACGAAAAAAGCCGCTGATTTCGTAGTGAAACCGGCGGCTTGATTTACGGTGTATTCAGCTGAAAATGGGCAAAAAAATAACGGTCACACAATCCAAAGGGACTGTGTGACCGTATTTATATCAGTTGTTTTGCCTACGCTGTTTGCGCGGGCTTCTTATTGGCGCTGTTCCTTGATGGCAGCCTGTGCAGATAGGTAAAAAAATGGGGGTTTTTAATGAAATGAGCATTGTCCTCATTCTTTTCCCTATGTACCGAGGAAATCTTTTCGATTTCCTCCAATTTGATAATGCAGTTTTTCTTTCTGCCTTCCGCTGTAAAGGTTGCTTTCACATCTGCTGTCCCATTCAGATTATGTAAGGCAAAGGAGCCAGAGGATTAAAACCTCTGGTTTTCTTTTGCACATTTACGCTCTACGAATAATATTTAATCTGTGTCCCATACGGCTTAACAATTCATTGGTTATGCTTTCTGCACTTTCAGCTACCATCGGTGCTGTAATTTCTTCCTTTCCATCTTTACCAATCAGCGTTGCAATACTTCCAGTCTTAACATTGGGAATATCTGTTACATCAACTGCAAGTTGATCCATACAGATTTTTCCGACAATAGGGGCTTGCCGTCCACCAATCAGCACATAACTATTTCCACAAGACAGGTTTCTTGGAAAACCATCTGCATATCCAATTGGTAATATGGCAATTAAACTATCTCGGGTTGCAGTAAAAGCCCTGCTATAACCAACACTTTCGCCCTGCTTTATCTTCCGAATTAAAACAACTTGTGCTTTCAAAGAAAGTACAGGTCTTAAATCAAGTTCTAATTTTGTTTTGTCATTAGTAGAGCTTAAAACACCATACAGAGCAACACCCGCTCTGATATAATCACATTCAAGCTCTGGATAATTCAATAATCCATAACTACTTTGGATATGTACTTTAGGTATATTCAAACCGCTGTTTTTCAGCCAATCAAGCACTTTATAGAAACTGCCTATTTGCTTGTTTGTAAATGCAACATCATTTTCTTCAAGGCTGTCAGCCGCACACAAATGTGTAAAAATTCCCGCAACTTTGATGTGCTTCAAAGAAAAAGCTGCAAGGATTTTATCCTTATCTTCTGTGCTAAATCCAAGTCTGTGCATACCAGTGTCAATTTTAATATGTGCTTTAATGTCATATCCCTGTTTATTTAAAAGCAACGAATACCTATAATCTATCAAGGTTTGTGTCAGCTCATACTTACAAAGTTCTTTTGCCCTTGAAGGCGATGTATAGCCTAAAATTAGGATTTCGCTAGAGATGCCATATTTTCTCAATCGGATACCTTCATCAATGGTAGCTACCGCAAATGAAGAAACTCCTATCTGCTCAAGATATGTCGTCACTTCATACATACCGTGACCATAGGCTTCCGCTTTTACAACCGCCATCAATTCACATTTAGGTGACATTGCTTTTTGCAAAGTGTTTACATTATGCGCTAAATTATTTAGGTTGATTTCCAGATACGCTCTATCCGTATCGGCGGTATGTTTTGCCTTTTTCGGTTTCAGACGGCTCAATAACGCTGTTATAACCACTGCGAATACTACCGCTGCAAAGCAGACCGCAATATAATGAACAAGGCTGTTTTCAACAAGCAGGCCTTGTAGATGCAGTAATTTGGCAAACAATCGTATTACAACAATCATAAACGGATGAATGATATAGATAATCAATGATATTGTCCGTAATCCTGTGCGGCGTTTTCCTCTAAAGCGCAGAAGAAGATTAAATAAGCAATACACACTCGGAAGTAAAAGCACATACATACTGTCATGTTTCTGTATATCAAAATGATGTAAAGTAAGGGCTTCTCCAAACATAAGGGCAAAACAAACTATAAATCCTACTATACTTCTTTTTAACGATAGCCTGTTTTGATTATCAGAGATATATCCACCAAGCACAAAAAAGATTGGGGCAAAAAATATTCCGTTTCTTGTGTAATCTGTTAATTGGAAGATTAGATTGTAAAAACCATTTAAGCAGGAAACGCTTTTCACAATTCCATAATAACTATCTCCAAATAAGCCTATGATATAGAGTACAGAAGCTATCAAAAAGGCTTTGCGATAATGAACTTTCTTTACCAGATACCAAGCAATCGCAGCTCCGATAATAGATGCAGGAAGATACCACAAGTGATATAAAGTACCATCAAATACAATGTCTTTTATGATATTTGGCAAAAGGTTGTCCATTTTGAAATAACCGTTATAAACATTGATAGGTATGTATAAGAGTATTGCAACCCCGTAAATTAAGGTTGTCTTTTTTATAAAAGCTCCCAGCTTTTCGGCATTACAGGTATATCTAGAAATCAGAAAAAATCCAGATGTCATAAAAAAGAACGGAACGGCTACACGGGATACAATGCGTGTAAATATAAAGTTGCCTGTTTCACTAAAAGAAGAGAGAGGCGAAGTATGAATAGCAACAATCAATAAGGCTGCAATAAATCTAAAATAATCAATGCCAGAATAGCTTTCGTTTTTAGTCATCTGTTTTTCTCCATATGGTCACAACAAAACCGTCTATGTTATTACCAGAAATCTGATAAACACAATTTTCTGGTATTTTTATCAGCGTTTTGTCGTCTTTTGCAGGAACATAATATATTTCAATCTCAGCTCTGTGAGCCTGCTCAAAAAGATATTTTTTATCTTCCAGATAGGCTTTTATAAATTGTGTGTATTCTTCAAGTGAAAAACCATTTTCCTGCATAATTTTTGAGTGTGGGTATCCTACATATCGAAAATGCCACGGCTCGTGTGAAATTCCCGTGATTTCTTCTTTGTCCTTTGCATAGCGTTCGATAAATCCATAGTCTGGGGCTGCTTTTCTAAACTCATTACAGATACCGACATAGGGAAAATCGGGACGGATAAAATCTATTTCTTTTTCGTTCAATCCCAAATCAATAGCAAGTCCTGTCTGATGTTCGCTATGATTTGGCAGGGCAACATATTTTCTTGTAAAATCCTCTCCGTTATCTCTTAGCGAAACATTCCATATATCGAATTGTTCATCTAATGAACGATAACCACTTACAGGAACAATGGAGTTCCCTGCACATATTTTTTCAAGAACAAGTTGTAACACATACGCAGCATCACGCTTCATAAGAATATCTGGGAAGCGTATATCGGCAGGAATTAAACTCTCTGCATTATTGTTTTTAAGTGGATACTCTGCATTGACAAGCAGTAAATTTCCACAATAAACCTTTTCTTTTTTTAATTCAATCGTTTTCATCATTTCACATATAGACCTATCAGTTTGTCCAACATATCGGCAAACGAAAGACCGATGCCTTTCATCATACTTGGATAGCGACTGTGGGAAGTAAAGCCAGGGATTGTATTTACCTCGTTAAATACAATTTCCCCAGAGGTCGTGTAAAACATATCCACTCTTGCAAAGCCAGAACAGCCCATAGTCTTATAGATGATAATTGCTGTATCCTGTATTCTTTTTTCTGTTTCTGCATCAATTCTCGCAGGCATATATATTTTTGAAGATTTCAGCGTATATTTCTCTGTGTAGTCAAAAAATCCGCTTGATAACTCGATTTCATCAATCCTGCCGACAATCAGTTCATCTATACCAAGTACCGCACAACCAACTTCAAAGCCGTTTATGGTTTCTTCAACAATGACTTCCGCATCGTGTTCAAACGCTAATTGTATAGCGTTTTCAAGTTCCTGCTGTTTAGTTACTTTTGTTATTCCAAATGACGAGCCTGCACGGACAGGCTTCACAAATAATGGATAGCTTAACTCCTTTTCAATTTTTTTCAAGGCTGCCTTTTTGCCAGAGAATTTGAAAGTTACTGATTTTGGAACAGAGATACCCTCAAGGCTGACAAGTTTATGTGCCTTATCTTTGTCCATACAAAGAGCAGACGAGAGTGTATCACACCCAACAACAGGTATTCCTGCCAATTCAAATAATCCCTGCAAAGTACCGTCCTCGCCGTTCTTGCCGTGCAATACAGGAAATATCAAGTCAACCTTGATGATGTAGAATTTTTCTTCCTTAAATTCTATAAAGCCTTTTACAGAACGGTTTTGCGATACCGCAACAGAATACAGGTTTTCGTTATCCTCAAACCAAGTATTATTTGCAATCTTTTCTTTTTTGCCTGTGTAATGATACCAGTCGCCATTTCTGGTAATTCCGATTGGAACTATGTCGAATTTTTCTTTATTGATATTTTCAAAAACAGAAAATGCCGATTGTAATGACACCTCATACTCTGTTGAATTGCCGCCAAAAATAATAGCTATTTTTTTCTTCTGCATATTACGCACCTCTTTCTTCAATTTTTATATCATTTGGTAGTTCATAACCTATTTCGCATTGGTTAATATACAATTCTGCTCCAGTTTCCCTACAAGTCTTTTTATCCCGTTCAGAACGATAAACGGGAGCGATTTGATAGATTCGTCCATTTCGTTTAATGTAAGAAACTGACGAATTAAAAACTGAATACTCAATGTTTACGGGGCTTTGCGACAAAATTCGACCATACATATATTTATCATCAAAGCTAATCTCAATCTGGAAAGTATTGTCCGTATCGTTGCGGATTTTTAAATCTAACCA